>MDTB01030959.1_pt1 | contig 16298 bp, 20 predicted proteins | sample 811161 | NCBI WGS metagenome assembly MDTB01 (sample SAMN05326650, study PRJNA326480) | marine metagenome | isolation source: seawater | place: Mediterranean Sea | collected 2009 | reverse complement strand
TGCATTGGCTATGGGTGGACTTGAACCACCGACCTCAGCATTATGAGTGCCGCGCTCTAACCAGCTGAGCTACATAGCCGATCCTAAGATACTCTCAATAAATGATTCATAAGTCAATATTTAAAAAGTCTTTTTTGGTTATAAATCACGCCGATTAAGAGATATAAATTATCATAAAAATCCTTATGATATAAATTTTGAAACATGCCCATTTTACATTGCGTCACTGAAACAATGTTGATAGTATGAACGCGAGGAATTGGAGGTGACATGGCTGAATACGCTACAAATCAATTTAAGGGTGGATTAAAAGTACTAATGGACGGTGATCCGTACAGTATTGTTCAAAATGAATATGTGAAGCCTGGTAAGGGTCAAGCGTTCAATCGAGTTAAATTTAGAAATTTAAAAACAGGACGAATTATTGAAAAAACACTCAAGTCTGGAGATAAGCTCCCAAGTGCGGATGTGGTTGAAATAGAAATGTCCTTTTTATATTCCGATGGTGACTTTTATTACTTCATGGATCCAAAATCTTATGAGCAAAAACCCGCAACTGAGTCTGCCTCTCAGAGTGCGATTGGTTGGATCAAAGAGGGTGACGTGTGTAATATCGTGATTTTTAACGGGGATATACTGCTCGTCGAGCCACCAAATTTCGTCGAATTAAAAGTGATTGAATGTGAGCCTTCCATAAAAGGTGATACAGTCAGTGGCGGCTCCAAAACAGCGCAATTAGAGACGGATAAGGTTATTCGAGTGCCTCTATTTATTAACCAGGGTGATAAACTGAAAATTGACACTCGCACTGGTGAATACGTTTCTAGGGTGAAATAGATGATAGATTCTTTTTGCTCAGTAGATCACGTTATCAAGAGAAGTAAATGTTATAAACAAATCAGAGATTTTTTTCATGCTAAGCGAGTTACCGAGGTTGAGACACCAACCCTTTCAAAGTTTACGGTAACGGACCCCTATATTGATACATTGAAAGTTAAATTACACCAAGAAGAGTGGTGTTTACAAACATCACCAGAATTTTCAATGAAGGCGCTGGTTGCAGCCGGTGCTGGGGATATATTTCAAATATGCAAAGCGTATCGTAATGATGAGTTTGGTAGGTTACATCAACCTGAATTTAGTATATTAGAATGGTATCGATGTGGTTTAGACTACCGTAAACTGATGACCGAAACCGTTTCTTTATTACAACTGTTATTCGATGGTTTGAGCGTTAAATACATGTCATATGAATCTATTTTTAGTGCGGTTTTAAACATCGATCCATTTACTGCTTCCGTCAATGATTTTCAAAGTATTGCGTATGCAAAGAAACTACTGATCCCGGAGGACGTTGATGAACTGACTGTCAGTGATTGGCAAAATTTTCTTTTTACTTTCTGCGTTGAACCGTACTTAAAACGTTACCCGTGTGCTGTGGTGTATGATTATCCAATAGCTATTTCATCTATGGCACGTGTGAGTGCATTAGACCAGGAAAAAGCAGAGCGTTTCGAAATTTATTTGCACGGTTTTGAGTGTGCAAATGGCTACGCAGAGATTGAGTATGTTGAAGATTATCTTAAAAGATGCCATGTACATAATATCTACAGAAAAAGAAAGGGGCTGGAAGAAGTTCAACCCGACGCAAATTTTGTTCATATGATCCGCGATGGCTTTCCTGCGTGCTCAGGGGTATCGGTTGGTCTAGATAGGGTATTATTATTACTGACAGAATCTGATGCAATCGGTGAGGTTATTGCGCGGAACGTTTCCGGGAACTCAAAATCCCTAAAACAGGTGGCAGCATAGCAATAACAAAAATGCAAAGTATACTAATGCTATAGCTTGCAGGTGAGCTGTAACCTAGTTCTGATGGGACCATAAACCCTATAAAAAATGTAATTACTGACGTAATTGAGCCAATAATACATACAAATCCAAGCAGAGGTGTTTTGAAATAATTATCATGAAATGGACGTTGCTGTTTTAAGAGATAGGCAGCATAAAAAAGAGTGACATAAATAATAAGGCTTAATTGGGTTGTTACAGCACTTAGGAGAACAAACGCTACTTGAATGGGTAAGATGATTACAGAGATACTTAAAATTGAAAAAATAATTCCTTGGATCAATAAAATGACATAGGGGGCATTGTATTTGTTCTCTTTTGCCAGGAATTTTGGTAAGAAATCATCTTGGGCTGCAACAAATACACCTTTGGTTATTCCTATTACCCAAGCTGCTAATGAGCCCAAAGAACCAAGAATTACAAGTGAACCAAAGACAGGGAAAAACCAACTTAAATGATTCTCATCTAAAATTAATTTTGCTGTTTGCATGACCCCTTCAATTACGTTCAATTCTTCTGCAGGCACCATGGCTACAATTGCAAGAGAAGCAAGGATTAAGGACAATACAATGATAATAACGGAAATCAATGTTGCCTTCGGAAATGTCTTTGCAGGATTAACTACTTCATCAGCATGTGCAGCAGAAATCTCGATACCAATCAATCCAAATAGTAATTCTACGAAATACGGTAAACTATCTTTTTGTTCATAAAAGTTTGGAACAAAATCAATCAAATGAAAGTGTGTTAAGCCATGCCAGTGTGTTCGAAAGAGTGCCAAGATACAAATAATTGAAATTGGAATAAGGGTTCCTAGAATTGCGCTTGCAGTCGAGATCCAGCTCGATAATCGCATACCGAAGCAATTAGCCAATGTGCAAAGCCAAAAGATTGAAATCATACCCATTAATGTTACAAGAGGTGTTTTTAAAAAGGGTATATTGATAATGCTAGTCATTGCAGCCCATACAAACATCATCAATGATGGAAACCAAATCGTATTATATATCCACTGAATCCATACAATAAGGAAAGCAGCCTCTTTGCCTAGAGCCTCTTTTATCCAGACATAAATCCCCCCTTTTTTTGGAAAACGAGAAGCCAGTTCTGCACAAATTAAACTCGTTGGTATGAAAAAACAGACAGTAGCAATTAGATAAAACCCAACAAGACTATTGCCGAATTTTGCCGCAAAAGCTGGAGATCTAAGGCTATCAATGGCTATAATGTTTATCATGGCTATTGACCATGTGTTGAGTATGTGTTTTTGTGACATAGCGATCATATTAGCATATTTTATAAACTGAGGTAGACAAAATTTAACGTAAAGTGATGATGCCATGAAGATATACTGTGTAGGCGGCGCTGTAAGAGACAAATTATTAGGGTTGGCGCCAAAAGAATTCGACTGGGTTGTAGTGGGCTCGTCAGTTAAAGAAATGTTAGCCAAAGGGTATATGCAGGTTGGTAGGGATTTTCCCGTTTTTTTGCACCCAAAAACAAAAGAAGAATATGCTCTTGCAAGGACAGAAAAGAAAATATCATCAGGACACACAGGGTTTACATGTTACGCTGCGCCCGATGTTTCTTTGGAGGAAGATTTACTTCGAAGAGATTTGACGATAAATGCAATGGCCGAGACACAAGATGGCCAAATCATTGACCCTTATAATGGCCAAAAGGACATTAGCAATAAGATATTACGCCATGTTTCCAATGCATTTGTTGAGGACCCTTTAAGAATTTTACGCGTTGCACGATTCTCAGCAAAACTAGATGGTTTTACTGTTGCGGATGAAACTCAGTTATTGATGAAGCAAATGGTTGAGAAAGATGCATTATCCGAATTGTCAACAGAACGTGTTTGGAAAGAGTTCTCAAGAGCGTTAGTATGTTCTCAGCCATGGCAGTTTTTTGAGGTGTTAGAATCCATCGGAGCGAATAGTAAACTTTGGCCCTATTTAACAATTAATATCTCGCGTTTGACCATGATTGCAAGCAAGGCACACGATATTTCCATGAGAATGGGGGCTCTTTTTTGGCATGTCGATTTGAAACATGCAGAAGAGTTTTCATCTCGTTGGGTCATTCCTAATAAGTTAAAGCGAGAGATTTGTTTGATAAGTAAGTTTAGCATGATGATGGAGGAGAACATCACCTTGCCAAAACAGCTTCTAAAAATATTAGATAGTTTTGATGTTTTGAGAAGACCAGAGGCCCTGATAACTTTTATTAACCTTTTGGAAATGCAAGATTATTCTGTCAACAGTCGATTATTAAAAGAGGGCTTTAACTTAATTCGTAAGCTTGATATGGGTGAGATCGCAAAACAACATAAAGATCCTGCTCAGGGCATCCACAACGCGAAACTTAAAACATTAACTACTTTATTCTGAGTGTATGAATATATCCTAAAAGACACTTGACGTGTATTGGTCATAAGTGTTAAATGTTTTCTTGGCGCATGAGATCGCTCTTGAAAAAGTGGTTAAGGGCAATTGTTCTATGGCTTTTTTGTATTTTGTCAGCGATCGGCATTTTCGCAATTGACTGATGGGTTTGTTGATCAATAAATATTGGGTCATAGCCAAAACCATTCGTACCTTCTGGATGGGATGCGATGTTTCCGTGCCATAAGCCTTCAAAAAACTGGGGTAATGGGTCATTTGCATGTCGAACAAATGCTAACACACAGACGTAGTATGCTGATCGGTTCGGTTTGTTTTCCATGAGACTCAAAACTTTTTGGATGTTGGCATCAAAATTTTTTTCTTCACCTGCAAAACGTGCAGAATGTATTCCAGGTTTCTGATCGAGTGCTTGGATGCATAGACCAGAATCATCGCCTAATGCTGGTTTTGATGTTTTTTGTGCGGTGAATCTTGCTTTCAAAAGCGCATTTTCATGGAAAGATAATCCTGTTTCCTCAATTTCTTCATTGGAGTAGTCTCCGAAGAAATCCAGCTCAATTCCTTTCTCAGAAAACAAATCTTTTATTTCGAGAAATTTGCCTTTGTTGTGGCTTGCGAACACAATGTTTTTACTCATATATAAATATAATATTACAAATAAAATGATGACGAAAGATTAAATCTTGAATAAATCATATTTCACAGGATATAATCATTCTATGTCGCACGCTGCACCAATCTTAAAGCATAAGAGTTCTTTCAAACCTTGGATTGTGACAATTACCGCATCATTGTTTTTCATGTATTCATTTGCTCAGATGAACATGTTTAATGCGTTAGGGCCTAACATGGTGGAGTTTTTTAAAATTGATGCACTGGAGCTGGGTAACTTATCTGCGATGAGTTTATATGGGAATGTCTTGCTTATTCCTATAGCAGGAATTATTCTTGATCGATTCTCTACTCGACAAGTCATCTTGGTCAGTATGATTATTTGTACGTTTGCAACATTGTTTTTCTCCTTTGCTACCAATTATCATGTGGCTGCATTTTTTCGTTTCGTTGCAGGTTGTACAGGGGCATTTTGTTTTTTAAGCGCGATAGTTCTTTGTTCTAGATGGTTTGAGCCTCAATCAATGGCGAAAGTTATTGGCTTTATTGTTACTATGGCCATGTTGGGAGGAGCGTTAGCACAGGAGCCAATGCTGATCCTTATTGATCAATTCGGATGGCATGCAGCGCTTCGTTACTATGCATTTTTGGGTTTCTTCCTCATTTTTTTTATGTACTTTTTTTTAGAAGATACTCCTGAACAAAAAGTATTCTATCCGCCGCCTAGAATGAAGTACGAAGATCTAAAAGATAGTTTTTTCGCAGCAACATCTAATCCCCAGAACTGGCTTTGTGGAGGTTACACTAGTTTAATGAATCTAATAGTTATTGTAATTGGTGCTGTATGGGGCGCTGGCTATTTACAAAGTGTTTATCGTTTATCACTTCATGAGGCTAATGAGATTACCTTTTTAATATTTGTGGGTACGATGATTGGTTCGCCTATTGTAGGTGCTATATCAGATCGTTTACAGCAAAGGAAAACAGTCATGATGTACGGGGCAATCGTTTCGCTTCTTCTTTCGTTGATTTTAATTGTAAATGATCAATTGAATTTTATTGTTCTGTCTTCTATTTTCTTTTTGTTAGGGTTTACAACGAGTACACAGGTCATCTCATATCCTGTAATCGTTGAGAGCAATGCATCAAAAAATACTGGAGTAAGTGAATCTCTGGCCAGCTTTTTAATTTTAGGAACAGGCGCAATTTATCAAAATTTATATGGTCTTGTAATGAATTTGCATGCGAAAAATGTGTTCTTTATGCCTAGTGATTACGTTTATACAGCAGGAGATCATTATTATGCATTTTGGTTGATCCCTGTGGCTTTTGTTATCAGTATTATTTTGGCAAGCTTGATAACCGAGACAAATGCACAACGATTAACTTCTTAATATCTATATCAGATATCTAAATTTGACAAACTAAACGGTATGTTAGCATCAACGTGATAGAAGGTAACTTTTGCGTTTTCAGCAGCTTCCGCGTCTGATCGTTTATCACCAATGAAGCATGCATTAGAGGCAGAGACATTTAACGTAGCAAGAATACTGAAAATTAACCCTGGTTGAGGTTTTCTACACAAGCATTTTGCACTAGGTAAATGCGGGCAAAATTTGATCAATTCGATTTCTCCCCCAAGTTTTTTCACGCTGATCAACATTTTTTTATGAATGGCATTAAGCATTTCAAGGGAAATATAATTTCTTGCTACCGCTGATTGATTGGTTGCGATTGCAATACGGTGTCCAGACTTTGACCAGCTGGCAATGGTTTCAAGAGCACCTTCAATGGGATGCCATTCATCCACATGCCGAATATAGTTTTTCGAATCATAATTAATGACCCCATCACGATCTAATATGATTAGCTTAGGTGGTTTACTCTTTGTCATGGTCAGTTCTCATTGCGTTGATAAATCTAGGCTGTTTGTTCAGGTCGTAATGTTGTGTAACGTTCCAATCTTTATTGAATAATTTAGAAAGAGTGTGTTGATGGCCATGCTCAATCCATACTTTACCTTTTGAATATTGAACTTGTTGAATAATGGTTCGTATATCTCTAAGTCCATCTTTATCTGAATATAAGGCTTTATGTGGCTCAAGTTGAATGCTTTTATCTTTCCAGGATGTTTCGACATATGGTGGGTTTGCAATAATTACATCAACCGTTGAGATATCGATTGTTGAAAGCCAATCAGACACAACCCATTGCACTCTATGTTGCTCATATTTTTTTTGATTGATAATTGCAACCTCAAGTGCGTCTTGGTCTATATCAACGCCGACGACTGTTTTTTCAGGGAATGTCTTTTTTAAGGATAAAGCAATACATCCTGATCCTGTACCTAGATCTACAATTACTTGGTCTGTTGTTTGAATATTTGAAATAATATGTTCAACCATGACCTCTGTCTCAGGTCTGGGTACTAATACGCGTTCATCAATATATAAAGATAAGTCCATAAAATCCATGGATTTTAGAATGTATGCAAGAGGTTTCCCTTCACACCTTTCCTGTACCCATTGATCTAAGATGCTTGCGTTGGGTGCATGGTTTTTCATCCAGGTCAATTCTTGTGAGTGATTTTTAATACCGTATGATTTTAATTTAGCTAGATGCTGTTTCATATAAGTAGTTTATGTTTTAATCCTGGGATTTCTTGGGCTAATTTGGGAACGAGATAACCTGGAAGCGATCCTTGAAGTTGCTGATAAAGTGATTTCGCAACCTCATCGGAAACTTTGAAGTGCATGCCTTGTTTAACCGGATCTAATTGATGTAAATAATAGGGTAACACTTTGCGTTTCCATAACGCATTTGATAGATCAACAAGTGCTTTTAAGTTGTCATTAACGCCTTTAAGTAAGACAGATTGATTTAAGACGGTAAAGTGATTTTGACTAAGTTGGTGTAATGCGTCGTTATTTTCAACATTGAATTCAGAGTCATGATTGATATGAAGGACAACGACCCATTGCCAAAAGTCATATTTTTTAGGAAGTGACTGAATGAATGAATCTATTCTTGATGCTACTATCATTGGCATTCGGGTATGCAGTCGAATTGTTTTTATGTGGCTAATTTTTTTTAGTGCATCAAACAGTTTTTTAAGTTTTTGATTTGATAGCATTAAGGGGTCACCACCACTTAAAATAATTTCGTGAATACTTTCATCTTTAGTGATGTATTCTAAAATTAAATTTAAATTTTTAAAGGGGTTTTCATCGGTATATGGAAAATGCCTCCTGAAACAATAACGGCAATGAATAGCGCACGCTTGTGTCAATGTAAGGAGTACCCGATGAGGGTACTTATGTAATAGTCCTGGAGGGGTTGTTGTACTTACTTCTTGTAAGGGGTCTACAAGACCGTCTTTGTAGCGTTCGTGTTCTGATGGTAGAAACTGTAGGTTGAGAGGGTGATTTAAATCCTCTGGAAGCATTGTTTGAGCATAGTCTTCAGGGATTTTTACGCTGAAACCAAAGTCTTCATTTTTGTATGTAATGTTCTTAGTGCGATAGTGATTCATTATCTAATGATAATAAACTATCTCGCTTGTTCTTCAAGTGGTTCTAGGAAAACAGAAGCTTTATTGAAGGAGTTAATATTTGTTTGTCGAACAGGTGTTGTATAAATGACGTTTGAGTCATCTTGGGCAAATACAGACAAATTGGTTAAAGGGTGGAGAATAATTTTAGAGTTATTTTTTGTTTTGGCTAAAATTTTAGTTGCTCTAAAATGACTTGCGTCAACATCTGCCGTACCATTTATTGAAACAACGAAATTTTTTGAATCACCCGCTAAAAAGCTTTTACCCTCAGAAGCATTCAGTATTAGGTCGCCGTGATCATCGATCCAATACACCATCAATCGTCCCTTTCCATTGTGGTTGATGGTGTCAATGTGGTAGAAGCCCTCAAGGAAGGTATCGTTAACAGACTCTACGTTTAAGTTTCTGATGGTGCCGTTCCAATTTTTTGCTGTAACGTGACAATTTTTCAGTACAGCGAAACTATTTAAGGCATGTAATGGCGCATTGAACGACCATGAACCACCCGAGATAGATAGCACATCATCGTCAATGGAAAGATGCTTTCCTACATGGGGTTTAAGACTTTTTTCGTCAAGTTCTAGGAGGTTTTTTTCATCTAAGGAATGCCCATCAATTTTTATCTCTGCTTTACCTGTGCATGTAAAATGTTTTATTGGGGAAGCTGTAGATAGTGCAAGTAAAAAGAGAAATATAAGTTTAGAAAAAAAGTGGTTCATCTTAAGCCTCAATTGATATCAATTTCTATTCTACGATTAAAAAAGTCACCTAATACTTCTTTATTATTAAGTAAACGTTCTTCCGAAAACCCCATACCTTGGGCGGCCATCACATTGTAATTAATACCTTTGAACCATAGATAGTCCATCACTCGCTGAGCTTGTTCATTTGAAATAGCGACACCAATGCGGTCTTGTAAGCCAGCATCACTGAACGCGTGAATCAAAACACGCCGCGCACTTTTAGATGCTTCAACGATTGGAGATAAGGTTTGATCGATTTGAGGCATATAAGATAAATCTTCTTTGAAAAGAGCGTCGGTACTAATGGTGTACCGAGTGGCACTAGGAAGTTCAGTTTTGAAAATATATTTTGTAAGGAATTGGATTTTAGGATTTGAGGTTTTGAGCATGGAGCTCTCATCTACTTTATCCGCCAAGCTAAGATTAATACTGAAAAAAACTACTATTATTTGCCAAAGCATATCTACCTCCGACCCTCACTCTATGTGTAGGTTAACACGTATTTGAATGACTTTCATGTTTTTAGGGTGAAAAAGTTGCGTTTAAAGATTCCAATGGGTGATTACAATGATAGCATTAAATTTTTCATGAGAAATATGAATGATCTTAGGTAGAATCGTGCCGTTTACGCATACTTTTTTTGTAACTATAATTTTTGAATTCTTTCCAATAAATGAATCTTTTTGATGCGCGTTGTTTAAAATCCAATGGTATGCTTCATCAAATGGAAGATTAAGTCCAGTAGCATTATAAATAAGAGGGTTCATGTTAACATCTGTTAATTTTTTCGAGCCTTGAGACCAATTAAACCCTTGTTCAGTTTGAGTCATAGAGCCATATGGAAGCCCTAAAGGGCCAAGTAAAATTAAATGTAATTTCTGATGGTCTTGTTTCCAGATCATTCGACCACTATGTTTTTCTTTTCCATCGCTAATTGAGACCGTGCCGCGTGCAGACCAGCACTTAGGTAATGGCCTTTGGGTGCAGTGTTGGGTGATTGTCTGGTCCTGTTCAGGACATATAGCGCATCCCGTTAAACAAAGTATCATTGAGATTAAACATAATTTGGTGTAATCCATCCAAGTGATACTCCTATCATCAACAAAAAGAAAACAATGAGTGAGAATGTAATTCTCATGCTAAATGCTCGAGCCATTTTTCTACGGTCAATATTAGCATCAGTCAAACATCGTAAAGCAATGGCAAGATTGACGATCGCAACGACAATTAATAAAATTAATAATATTTTAAACATAGATTAGCTTACCTTTAAAATTTCTTGGACAACATGATCAACAGTAATGGCATTGATACATGGACATTGATCGAACGTACAGCGAATTTTACATCTATTATTTTGAGTACATGAGGAATGAGTCCCGAGAATTTTGTTTTGCGATGGCTTTTGAGGTTGGTGCGATAGAATGGAAACGCTTTTCCCTAGAGGCCCCCATCGTTCTGGGTGCAACGGTTTTTTGTTGACAAAAAGAGCAAATGTGTGTGTGCCAATGGCCGCTGCTATATGGGCCGGTCCTGTGCTACAGGCTACGACGGCGGTGCATTGCGAATATAAGCTAGCTAGTTGATCCAAATTAAGAGTACCCCAGAAAGAAGTGTATTCCTGAAATATTTGTTTGTAAAGATCGCCTTCATGGCGACTGCCTGTCATTATTGGGATGAATCCTTTTTTTTTCAGCTTATTTGCTAAAAGTAGGTAGTTTTCTGGGGGCCAATTTCTAGCGCTTTTGTTTGATCCAGGATTTAAAGCAATTAACTGTCGATTTTTTAGTGATACTGGAAGAGAGAGTGTATTTTGGGGGACTAATTTGCTCCATTTTGTGAGCTTGTCGTATGTGGGGTTCACATAAATGTTAAGTTTTTTAAGGTATTTTAAATTTAATTTTGCATTATGGCTATCGAGAAGCTTGGTTGAAACCAGTTCGAACGAGTTAGCACTTAACCATGTTGAGGGCTTACTTAAATTCGATATGCGTAAGGGTACTTTTGCTTTTTTTGCAGCTTGTAAGATTTCTCTATTTGTTGAGAAAACAACATCAACGTTGTCAAAACACCCGTTGGTTGCCATTGTTTCAAAAGAAGCAACTTCATCAATAAATGGACATAATGTGATGAGGGATGTTAGATATTCATCTACAAGAAAGCGAACGATGTAGTTTGGATAATGCTCTTTTATACATCCAGCAAAAGTTGTATGAATGATGTGGTCCCCGATGCCGTGATCTCTCGAGTGAAATAATATTCGCATATAGTAGATAATAATGTATCATTGTGCATATTAATTCAATGGTCATACATGAGAGAAATGGTTTTTAAAAAAATAATTTTTACTGCTGCTGTCATCTCAGTAGCATGCACATTTTATTTTTTAGGAAATTGGCAGCTTGAAAGGGCTGCTTATAAGAAAGAACTGATTCAAAACCTAACTAGACCAGTTTCAAAAACAGATATTCAGGCATTCCAACGTCAGTCAGTACATGAGTTGCGCCGCTATGAAGTTAGTGGGGGAGAGTGGAAAAACTCTTATTTTTATATAGATAATCAATTTGAAAATGGATTGATAGGCAAAAGACAGTATGGAATATATTGTCTTGAAAAGCGTTGTTTATTGGTGCGAGGACCGTGGATTACTAATTTCAAGGAATCCATAACGCTTAATCAATTACCTCTGATCGGACAAGTCAGGCGATTACCGTATTCGTTAATTAAGGCAAATGAAAAGGCCATTCAGCTCCCAATTACTCTCGTTAATATTGATAAAGATTACTTGGAGAGGCATTTTGAAGTTAAATTGTTAGGTTATGAGTTGGTCTTAGATGCCTTCAATCAAAATAAGCATCAAGTTTCGTCGGTTTCTGTGCATCGGCACTACGGGTATGCTTTACAATTTTATTTACTTGCTTTAATAGTGATCATTGGATATATTTTAGCAAAGTAATGATAGTTAAATCTCCAAAATTATTTTTTTCAATTGCCGGTTTATTATCCTTAGCACCTCTTATAATGATTGGTTGGTGGAGCTTATTAGGACATCCTGACCCTACAAGCCAGAAAGGAAATTTAATTCAGAATGCAGTTTTTGTTGAAACCTCCAAGTCAAGCGAGCCAGTTTGGTTGCTTGGACAGTTATCTAATACCATGTGTAATGATGAATGTAAGGGGCGAATGTTTTTATTGGAACGGATTAGGTTAGCAATGGGAAAAAATCAAAGGCGTGTTTCTGTTGCGTTGATCACTCCTAAACAAGAATCAATTGATCAGTATGACAATCTTGTGATAAAAAACTTCTCATCCATTCGAAATGAGGTCCAAAACGATGCGTTAGTAGTCGTTGACCCTCAAGGTCGAGTCGTCATGAGTTATTCAAAAGATGTTGACCCTAGAAATATTACATCAGATTTAAAAAAATTACTTAAGTTCTCAAGGATCGGTTAATGATACAGGCTAGATTAAAAACAATATTGTTTATCTTTTTGCTATGGGGGGCGTTCACGGTGTTGTTGGGAGCCTATGCAAGAATCAACGATGCCGGTTTGGGTTGTCCTGACTGGCCTGGTTGCTTTGGTCAGATTTTAGCGCCAACTTCTGATTCTCAGCTTGAAAAGGTGAGTGCTGGCTACAATGTATTGTCTGATAATACGCCTTTAAAAGCATGGCTTGAAATGATTCATCGTTATGCTGCAAGTGCTTTTGGATCATTTTTGATAGGATTCAGTTTTTATATATTAACCAACCGAAACTATCTACATAAAAGATGGAGTGGGGTTTTTATTATTAGCCTTGTGGTTTTTCAAGCTCTACTCGGAATGTGGACAGTGACCTGGAAGCTACACCCGCTTGTTGTCATGGGACATTTGATGGGAGGGTTAACTCTTACAGCAATCTTGTATTGGCTTTATCTAGATGTGGGCAAGAAGGATCACGCATTGTTTGCAGAGCATTCAAATAAATCATCAAAACTGGTTGGCTTCGGTCTTTTATTCGTTGTGATTCAGCTAGTCCTTGGTGGCTGGACCAGTGCTACCTACTCAGGTCCAATATGTGCAACATTTCCACTCTGTGAGGGTTCTTTGTGGCCTGAGATGAATTTTAGCGAAGGATTCTACCCACTGCTTACCATTGGTAAGAATTATCAAGGAGGGCTATTTAGTCATTCAGGTAGGGTTGCAATTCAAATGGTTCACCGTTACTGGGCATTTGTTGTTACGGCGTATTTAGTATTTTTGTCTTTTAAGATGTTTAAAAGAAGTCAAAAGAGTTTTAAATGGATCTTGTTGGTTCTAACAACTTTATCTTTACAAGTAATTGTAGGCATCTTAAATGTTTGGTGGTTTTTGCCCATATCTCTTGCTGTTTTACATAATGGTTTAGCATTGCTTTTACTTTTATTGATGGTGGGTTGGTACCATGCAGCCCGAAAAGATCTAGCATAATGGAAATTATAAAAGAATATCTTGTTCTATGTAAGTTTAGAGTTGTTGTTTTGATGTTATTATCGGCAGTAGTTGGAATGCTGTTGGCTACACCTAAGATCAATATTTTACTTATGGTTGTTTCAATAATAGGTATTGGCTGTATCTGTGCTGCAGGTGGGGTGTGTAATCAATTGTTTGAAATACAAATTGACGAACAAATGTCGCGTACAAAGCACCGACCTTTATTAAGCCAAAATATTACAGAGCAATCTGCATGGATATTTGTTATGTTGCTAATCATCATAGGTGTTTCATTGTTAGTCTACCATGTGAATGCATTGACAGCCGGGATAAGTGTTTTAGGAATGATTGGGTATGCTTGGGTTTACACGTGTGTTTTAAAACATTCTACACCTCAAAATATTGTTATAGGTGGATTTAACGGAGCGTTACCTCCTCTACTGGGGTGGACTGCTATGACGGGCCATCTCGCGCCAGAAGCATTGGCATTGGTTGCGATCATCTACACTTGGACCCCACCTCATTTTTGGGCATTGGCGATTTCGAAAAAAGATGATTATGCAAAAGCAGATATTCCAATGTTGCCTGTAACGCATGGTGTGGAATTTACATGTCAGCAGATTTTCTTGTACACAGTCTTAATGATTTTATGTACGTTGTTGCCAATATTGATGTGGATGTCAGGGGCGATCTACGCTGTCGGTGTTAGTTACTTGAATGCTCGGTTTTTAATGTACGTTTGGAAGCTGTGGGGAAATCCAAATAAGGTGATAGCAATGGATACGTTTAAATATAGTATTATCTATTTAATGTATTTATTTTTATTGTTAATCATAGACCATTTTTTTAAGATTCCAATTTAACAATGCGAGATTGGATGAATTGGCTTTTGAGGAACGAAGGTCAGGAACGAATTAAAACGTATGGTATTGGAAGTGATGCAGATGGTTTGTTTTGGTGTTTTGATGGCCATAAGCAAAGAGTTGATTGGATAAAAAAGTACCGTCATATTTTAGATAATGGCCTCGATAGAAAGGCATTCAAGTTGTTGAGAGCCATTTGGGGCAAGTCCAATCAATGTCCAAGTGTTTTGGATGCGTGCGCAGGATTAGGAAAAGATGCGTATTTGATAGCATTGAGCGGATGTTCAGTGACGGCATGTGAAAAATCAGCGCTTGTCTATGGATTTTTACAAAACGCGATTGACCGACTCGATTCTTCAGAACGAGTTCTATTGACATGTGTACATGCAGATGTAATAAGTTACATGAAAAAGTGGCCTGTAACCCGAAAGCGGCCCGATGTTGTTTACCTTGATCCCATGTTCAATCATCGCTTGAATGCGAAAGTAAAACAACACGCGTGGTTTTTAAGGGAAATCGGGGAACATGGCACACAAGCTGAGTTACTAGAAGCATCTTTAAGTTTTGCATTAAGCCGTGTTGTAGTTAAACGGTCAGTGAAAAATACTTGGCTTCAAAATAAGAAGCCTACCTATTCAATTGAGGGAAAAACAACGCGCTTTGATATCTATCAGGTGTAGATTAGCAGCCAGGTTTATTGCCCCATAAAAATTTATGCAGTTGGACTTGTAGTCGAACAGGTGCGCTATATTTTAGTATCAAATCAGCTAGTGTGCTGGCCGGCATCTCCTCGTGTGACGGTGAGAACCAAATGGGGCACTTATTTTTTAAGTCATGATCGATGATGAATTGTTGACTCCAATGGAAATCTTCCTCATTACAAATTACAAATTTAAGCTGATCAGTTAGTTTTAGGTGCGCTAAATTATTTATAAGATTCTTCGAGGATTCTTTTGATCCAGGGGTTTTTATATCCATGATGATGTGGACTCGTTGATCAATGTTTGATATGTCAAGTGCTCCGCTGGTCTCAATAGACACAATGAATTGCTGATCACAAAGAGCTGTCATCAATGGATGAACCATGGGTTGGCTAAGGGGCTCGCCCCCGCTAACACAGATATAAGGGGTATTGTGGCTTTCAATTTGTTTCTTAATGTCTAAGATGGTTAAGTTGTTGCCTTTATTAAATGCATACGCAGTATCACAATACTGACATCTCAAGGGGCATCCTGTAAGGCGTATGAATACAGTAGGGTATCCACTGAAGATAGATTCTCCTTGAATGGAATAAAATATTTCATTGATTTTAATTGTTTGGTTCATAGGTAACAAAGAACGAGTCGTTTTCTGCAAGCGTTATTGCTGTAATTGTAATGTTATTCGGTATAATTTTATTAAGTTCGTTATAAAGCCACTGACAAATGTTTTCGGTTGTTGGGTTGATAGTGTCAAAAGGCTTAATGTCATTAATGTGTTTGTAGTCTATACGATCAGTTACACTTTTTACAATGGATTTAGCCTCATAGAAATCAATCACCATATCTGTTGTATGCGATTTATTTGAAAAAGTGACTGCTACTTGATATGTGTGTCCATGTAAGTTTGCGCAAGGGCCTTCATAATCTCTAAGGTATACTGCAGATTGAAATGAGTGTTTAATCGTTACTTTTATCATATTGTCGTTATTATCCATTAGAAGTAATGTGTTAGTCAAGAATTTGACTCTTGTGGGGCGATACGTCAATGAGTTATTCTTGTTGAGTGATGGGGTATATGAAATTTTTTCTTTTTTTTGCATTATTTTTGCA
>MDTB01231100.1_pt1 | contig 16299 bp, 16 predicted proteins | sample 811161 | NCBI WGS metagenome assembly MDTB01 (sample SAMN05326650, study PRJNA326480) | marine metagenome | isolation source: seawater | place: Mediterranean Sea | collected 2009 | reverse complement strand
ATTCAAAGATTAATATTGCGAGCGTGCTGAAATTGGTAAACAGACAGGACTTAAAATCCTGCGGGTGGTAACACCCTTGTGGGTTCAAGTCCCACCGCTCGCACCATTTTTTTTGTAATTTAATAAATTGTATGATGAGATATTTGATTTTTATTATAGTTTTTTTTTCTAGTTTAAATGTTTTTTCAGAAAATATTGATGAAAAAATTAAGGATTTTCTACTCAATAACCCTGAAATAATTTTACAATCTTTAGAAAATTTTGAAAAAAAACAAATTGCTAAAAAAGCAAAACTTAATAATCAAATTATTACTGAAAATAAAAAACAAATCCTTAATATAAGTAATGGCATGTATAGTGGTAACCCGAAAGGTAAAGATGTAATAATTGAATTTTTTGATTATAATTGCTCATACTGCAAGAAAGCTCATCGAGATATATTAAAAATCAAACGAAACAACAAAAATGTAAAAATTATATACAAAAATTTTCCAATTCTTTCACAAAATTCAAAAAAATTAGCTGAAATTGCATTACTAATCGCTAAAGACAACAATCAAATGTTTAATAAATTTCACAATCTTATTATGAGTAAGAAGGGGGCCATAAATAAAGATCAGTTGAAAAACATTCTTGATGACCTTGGCTATGATCAGGAAAAATTTAAAAATAACTTGAACAGTGAGTATGTAAAAGACCAATTATTTAATGATCGTGAGCTTGCCGAAAAATTATCTTTAAGAGGTACACCAGCTTTCATAGTTAATAATAAATTATTTTTTGGTTATATAGGTTATGATGAATTAGTCGCTAATATAAAAAATTAGCAGTATAAATTATTTTTTGACTCGGTTTTAAATTTGGCGGCAAAACCGTTACTATATAGAATTTTTTTACCGTATTGACTTAAGTATATATTATGATTCACCAACGCATTCATCTCTCTTAGATGTTTTTTTGTTCTTTCATCATAGTCTACAAAAAAACTTTGGTCATCTTGAAGAACATGAATAATTTCATGTAATAGAATTCCTCTATGACAAACATCTTTAAGGGGATTTAATTTTTTTGATAAAAAAATTGTGTATTTTGGTTCTACAGGAGTATAAGCTAGAATTTCACAATCATTTTTACAAGCAAGTTGAGAAAGCTCATTTTGTTCCAGAAACTTAACCTCAGGCAATTTTTTTGGGTTTATATAATCTGTATTACTTGTTATCCATAGAAGTAATGCTATTATTAGTTCATTGAGATTTTCAAATTTTTCCATATTTAATTAATAGTACCTTAAGATGAAAAGTAAACTCTTTAAACATATGTCTTTACCGGAGATGTATTCATTAGATGTAGACAAAGACAATAAAATATATTTTGAAGTCAGTGGAAAAAAAGATGGTATACCTGTTTTTTTTGTTCACGGAGGTCCAGGAGGTCACTGTAGGAGTGAACATCATTCCTTATTTAATCCTGAAATATTCAAATCTGTTATTTTTGATCAAAGAGGTTGTGGTAAAAGTACACCTTACAGGTCAGTTAGTGGAAATAATACAGAAAACTTAGTTGAGGATATTGAAAAAATAAGAAATTTTTTAAAAGTAAAAAAAATTTTTATAATAGGGGGGTCCTGGGGTGCAACATTGGCTTTAAAATATGCTCTTAAATATCCAAAAAATATATCAGCAATTCTTTTAAGATCAGTTTTTTTGGGAACTATGAAAGAAATTGATTGGGCATTTATTAATGGACCTAAAATTTTTGCACCTAAACTTTTTGAAAGTTTTTCAAACATTGTAGATAATTCTCAGGATTTAATTTCAAAATATTACGAGGAAATATGTGAGAAAAACTCAAAAATACATTCTTGGGTTTGGCACGATTATGAAAGAATTCTTTCACAAATCAATCCAGATAGTACAATGTTTGAGACAAAAGAAAAAATTGAAGAGAGAGCTGGTCTTCCTAATTCACCCTTTATGGAACTTCATTATATAAAGAATAATTTTTTTATGGATGATAATGAGATTTTAAATAATGCATCTAAACTTAACAATATTCCTGGTTATATAATTCAAGGGAGATACGATTTAATTTGTCCTCCAGTTAATGCCTATAATTTAAGTCAAAAGTGGGAAGGTTCAAAACTAACAATTGTTAATACAGCTGGTCACTCTTCATCTGATGAAGGAATAATGGAAAATATGCAATTAAGTCTTGAAAAATTAATCAAGGCAATTTAATTCAAATTTTACGTATTCATTTTTTTCCATTGTTTTAAGTTTATGAAAAAGTTCAGTTTTTTTAAAATTATATAACTTATTAATTGACCAAACGGCAGTTCCCCTTACTAAAGGTTCTTTATGCGTTAAGTATTTTTCAATAATACAACTAAGGCTTTGAATTCTACTATTCCCTGACGCAATTAAAATATTTCTTATGAAGGGTATCCAGCCAATTCTTAAAATTGGAGATTGAAAAAAGTATTTCTTGAAAATATTTTCATCAAAATTTAGAAAAAATCTAAGATCTTTTTCTTCTTCTAGTGCTAAAAAGTTTTTATCTTTTGTAGGTTCTGAGAACTTATTCCACGGACATATAGATAAACAATCATCGCATCCATAAACTTTATTACCTATTTTTTCTCTCAGACTTATTGGAATAGGTCCTTTATATTCTATTGTCAGGTAAGAAATACATTTTCTAGCGTCTATTTTAGAACCTTCATATAAAGCATTTGTTGGACAAATTGTTACACAATCATTGCAAGAACCGCAATTGTCTCTGGAGGGTTTATCATAATCAAGATCTATAGATAAAAAAATTTCTGATAAAAATAACCATGAGCCAAATCTTTTTGAAACTATATTTGTATGTTTACCCTGCCATCCAACACCAGTTTTTTTTGCAAAATATTTTTCCATTACTGGAGCTGTATCAACAAAAATTTTGCAATCAAGATTAAACTCTTTATTAAACCAATCTTTAAATTCTCTTAATTTATTTTTTATTATAAGATGATAATCTTTATTTTTTGCGTATACGCTTATATTTGCTTTTTCTTTTAAGTCATTTATCTTTAGTGGGTTGTCTTGAGGTGCATAATTTAAACCAACTACCATAATAGTTTTAACTTCTTCCCAAATTTTTTTTGGATTTTTTTTTTTCTCATAATGTCTTTCTAACCATTTCATTTCGCCGTGGTGGTTTTTATCAAGAAAATCTTTAAATTTTTTTGATGTTTTTAAGTCTACAATTGGTTTTGTAAAACCTACTGAATCAAAACCAATATCAAAAACTTTTTTTCTAATTTTATTTTTAAACTTGTTCATTAATTTTTATGTTAATACTTATATTTTAAAATGAAAAAAAGAAAAAAAAAATGTGTTATATTACTAAGTGGAGGACTAGATTCTTCAGTTGTATTATCTATTTGTAATCAATTAAAATATGAAATTCACGCAATTTCTTTTAATTACAAACAGCGGCACGCAAAAGAGCTTGATCTTGCTAAATGGCAAGCAAAAAAAAATAATGTTCTGTCCCATAAAATCTTTAATATAGATTTATATGGTGGATCTGCCCTCACGGATGATATTAAAGTTCCGGAAAATAAAGATGTTGCTTCAATTCCTAAAACGATTCCTGTAACTTACGTTGCAGGAAGAAACCTGGTTTTTTTATCGATTGCTGCAGGTTATGCAGAGTCGCTTGATATTGATGATATTTATTTAGGAGTAAACTCTGTAGATTATTCAGGATATCCTGATTGTAGAAAGGAATTTATAGTTTCTTTTGAGCAAATGATAAATAACTGCACAAAAAAAGGTCTTGAGGGAAGGAGTTTTAAAATTAAGACCCCATTAATTAACTTGAGTAAATGTGAAATTGTATTGTTAGGAAAAAAAAATAGTGTTGATTTTTCAAAAACATCAAGTTGTTATAACCCAAAAAATTCAAAAAGTTGTGGACTCTGTGATTCATGCTTGTTAAGAAAAAAAGGTTTTGAAGAGGCAAAAGTTAAAGATCCTTTGGTGTATGATGTATAGAATTAAAGAAATATTTAAATCAATTCAGGGAGAGGGCTTTTTCTCTGGTAAAGAAGCACTATTTTTAAGATTTACTGGTTGCAATTTATGGAGTGGGAGAAAAAAAGATAAAAGCAAATCAATTTGTAATTTTTGTGATACTGACTTTCTGGGGACTGATGGTAAAAATGGAGGTAGTTATAATTTAGAAAAATTAATTTCTCTTATAAAAAAGATTTGGCATTATACCTACACTTCTGAAAAAAAATTTATAGTCTTAACTGGAGGAGAACCACTACTTCAGGTGGATGATTTGCTGGTAAACAGATTAAAAAAAGAAAATTTTTTTGTTGCTATAGAAACCAATGGAACTATCAACACTAATTTAAAATTTGATTGGGTGACTGTAAGTCCAAAAGAGGATGCTGAATGGAACCTAAAAAAAGGCGATGAACTTAAAGTTGTGTATCCTCAACATAAATTTGATTTAAAAAAAATTAAAAATTTAGATTTTAAATATTTTTTTCTCCAGCCAAAAGATGAAGAAAAGAATAGAACTAATATTTTAAAAACAATTAATTATTGTAAGTCTCACAAGCCATGGTTTCCTAGTTTTCAAATTCATAAACCTCTGGGTATTAGTTAGTTATGATTATTTATAAAAAGTATTATTTTGATGCTGCACATTTTATGACTAATTTTAAAACAAACCATAAATATACTAAGGTTCACGGACATAGTTATGAAATGATTATTAAGATTTCAGGTAATTTAGATGAAACTAATAATTGGGTTCTTAATTATGATGAAATTGATGAGATAGTTAATCCTTTATTAAAAAAAGTTGACCATAAAACACTTAATGATGTTAAAGGTTTAGAGAAACCTACTAGTGAAAATTTAGCAAAATGGTTTTGGAAAAGAATAAGTAAAAAGATAGTTAATCTTGAAAGTATAGAGATTATAAGACCGAGAATTGGTGGTTGTATTTATTCAGGGGATTAAACTATCTTCCTGTATACGGATTAATTTTATTATCTTCAACGTGCAAATCTGACGGTTTTTTTCCAGATTGATAGAATATATCTATTGGAATACCTCCTCTAGGGTTCCAAAAACTACTTACTCGTATCCATTTTGGTTTAATAAATTTTTCAATCTTTTTTGCAATTTTTAGGGTGCAATCTTCATGAAAGCCACCATAGTTTCTAAAGGAAAATAAAAATAATTTGAATGATTTGCTCTCTAATATTAATTTTGAAGGTACATAATCAACTATAATACAACCAAAATCTGGCTGAGACGTAATTGGACATATGCTTGTAAATTCTGGTGAAGAAAATCGTATTACATAATCTTTATCTGAATGAGGATTTTTAACTCCATCTAAACAGAAGTCGTCAGGATTAGTGTCTTTTTTAGTATTCATCTTGACTCCAAGATACTTAGTTTTTTTTATACTTCCCATGATGCTTTAAATATTTTTTTTTTAGTTCTTTAAATTTTTTTTTTATTATTGAATCTCTAATTTCTACCATCATTTTTTTATAGAATGCAATATTATGCAAACTAAGAATCATTGATGATAATATTTCGTTGCTTTTTGTCAAATGGTGCAGATATGCTCTAGAAAACTCTCTAGATACTTTAGAATCGCTGGTACGATCAAGGGGGTCTTTGTCTTTAGCAAATTTAGCATTTCTTAAATTTATTTCACCATCTTTTACAAATGCTCTTCCATTCCTACCAAATCTAGTTGGAATTACACAATCAAACATATCAATACCTCTTTCAACAGATTCAAATATATCAACTGGTCGACCAACCCCCATTAAGTATCTTGGTTTATCTATATTAATAATTTTTACGGTACTCTGAACTACATTAATCATTTCTTTATGTGATTCACCTACAGAGAGTCCTCCAAGGGCATAACCATCAAAATCAATTTTCTCTAATTTATCATAACAAGATTTTCTTAAATCGTTGTACATTCCTCCCTGAATAATACCAAAAAGTCCATACCCATCTCTTTTCTTAAATTTTTTTTTACACCTTTTAGCCCATTCTATACTTAAATTCATTGAATCTTTCGACCTTTTATAAGACGCTGGATATTCTGTACATTCATCCAATACCATTGATATTGTTGAATTAAGTTTTTCTTGAATTATAATTGACTTTTCTGGAGTTAGTTTATAAGTATTTCCATCCAGATGAGATGTAAAATGAATGCCATCATCTTCAATTTTTCTTAATTTAGAAAGGGACCAGATTTGAAACCCACCTGAATCAGTTAGGATTGGTTTCTTCCAATTCATAAAAGAATGTAAACCACCAATTTTTTTTATTAAAGTTTCTCCAGGTCTTAACATTAAATGGTAAGTGTTTGCTAAAATAATTTCAATGTCAAGGTCGAGTAAGTCTTTTGGAAAAATAGCTTTTACTGTTGCAGAGGTCCCAACAGGCATAAAAACCGGCGTTTTTATTGTACCATGTTTTGTTTTAATAAGACCAGCTCTTGCTGTATTATCATTATGTTCAACTTTGAAACTAAAGCTTTTCATATTTATTCCATATAAGACACGCATCACCATATGAGAAGAATCTCAATTTATTTTTTATTGCATAGTTATAAAGTTTCAAAGTTTTTTTTTTCCCTAAAAGCGCAAATACTAGAAGAAGTAAGCTTGACCTTGGTGTATGAAAATTTGTGATTATTCCATCAACTGTATTAATTAAAGAACCAGGCTTAAGAAAAATTTTTGTTTCCCCCTTGAAAGGAAGAATTTGTCCATTTGAGTTTTTTGACGATTCTAAAATTCTTAAGACTGTTGTGCCAACAGCAATTATTCTTCCACCATTTTTTTTAACTTTATTAATTCTATTTGCAGAATCTTTTGTAATTTCACCAAATTCACTATGCATTTTGTGATTTTCAATGTTTTCAGTTTTAATGGGAAGAAAAGTTCCTCCATTAACATGAAGTGTTATGTTGATAAAATTAACTTTTTTGATTTTTAAATTTTTTATTAATTTATCAGTAAAATGTAAACTTGCTGTTGGGGATGCAACTGCCCCATCCTTTTTTGCAAAAATTGTTTGGTAGTCTTGGCGGTCATTTTCGTCAATTGGCCTTTTTTTATTTATATAAGGTGGAAGAGGAATTTTTCCAAAGTCGTTTAATTTTTTTTTAAGATTATTAGTTTTTAAGTTAAACTTAATATAAAAAGTTTTATAATTTTCGTCAAATGTTTCATCTATGATTAAAGCAAAAAGTTCTTTATCAAAAATTATTTTATCATTAATCTTTGGTTTTTTATTTGATTTGATGAAAACATTCCAGATCTCTTTTTTTTGATCAATTGTTTTATTAAGATTAACTGAAACTTTTCTTTTTTTAATAATTCCATTTAAAAAACTATTAATAACTTTAGTGTCGTTAAAAACAATGGCATCATTAGGTTGAATTATTTTGGTTATTTGTTTAAATTTAATTATTTTAAATTCATTTTCTACAACAACGAGTTTTGATTCATCACGAGGCTTAGCAGGTCGAGTAGCTATCAGATCATCAGGAATTTTAAACTCTAAATCACTAAGTAACATTTTTTACCAAAAATAGATCAGTATAGATAATCAACTATATTTTTAAGGAAACTTTGACATTTAATAATTTGTGATTCCTCTATAAATTCGTTAGGTTTATGTGCTTGTTCAATATTTCCAGGACCACAGACTATAGTCTCAATCCCTAATTTATTAAATACTCCTGCTTCCGTTCCAAAGCTGACTGTATTGGTTGAATTAGATTTTAATTTTTGAAGAGCCATTTGAATAATTTTTTTTTTTTCTTCTGTTTTTAATGGAGGGAAATCATTAGTGTTTTTGAAGTTTATGAAACATTTGTTATTAATTTTTTTCATTTTTGTTTCCAATGATTTTAAGAAATTTTTAATCTGTTTTAAAATTTTTTCTGAATTCATTTCGGGTGTATCTCTTATTTCAAACTCAATTTCACAGTATTTTGGAATAATATTTAAAGCTACGCCTCCTTTAATTAAACCGATATTAATTGTTGAGTAAGGAGGGTTATACTTACTATTTTTTGAAGAAATAGATATTTTTTTTTGTAAATCTTTCAAAAACTCGATAAATTCTGAGCAAAAATTTATAGTATTTACTCCATTATTTATTAAAGAAGAGTGTGCTTCTACTCCATTGAATTGAACTAAAAAATTTTTTTTTCCTTTGTGTTCATTGACTACTTTCATTTCTGTAGGTTCTCCAACAATACAATAAGTCGGTTTAGGCCTTAATTTTTTTATAAAAGGTACAATCTTTTGAATACCCACACATCCTATTTCCTCATCATAAGAAAAAATCAGGTGAATTGGTTTTCTAAGATTTCTAGTATTAATTTTTGAAACTAAATCCAATGATACAGCTATGAAACTTTTCATGTCACATGTGCCCCTACCATAGAATCTATTTTTTTTACTTATTAGTTTAAAGGGATCACTATTCCAATTCTGACCCTCAGTAGGTACAACATCAGTATGACCAGAGAGTAAGATTCCACCATCCTCATTGGGCCCTATCCTGGAATATAAATTGAACTGTCCTCTAGACCCTTCCAATAATTTACATTTAATATTTGATTTTGATAAATAATCCTTAATAAAAAACATAAGTTCTTTGTTGCTTGTCATACTTATTGTTTTGAAGGAAATTAACTTTGAAAGAAGTGTGTTAAAGTTCATTAGCTTAATTATTGAATTGTTCAGTAATAATTCGTTCTTCCATATCATGACCAGGGTCAAAAAGGACATTCATGAATTTTTCTTTTTCTAATTCAATTTCAAGTTTTGTTATGTCTTTAAACTCCATGAAATCGGCTTCAGCTCTGACAGGCCTAGTTTTGTAATCAAGAGATAGAAGTGTAATCTTTGCATTATTATTCAAAAGTGCACCTCTCCATCTTCTTGGTCTATATGGACTTATGGGTGTTAACGCTAAAACATCAGTACCAACTGGTATTACAGGACCTCTGAGGGACAAATTGTAAGCAGAACTTCCTGCTGGAGTAGAAATAAGACAGCCATCTCCTAAAAAGTCAGCAATTCTAGTTTTATTGTTTACTTTAACTTTAATTTTTGCAATTCTTGGACTGTTTCTAATCATTGATACATCATTAAATGCCAAACCTTCTTTTATTTTTCCTTTTGCATCAAAACTTTTAATTTTTAACGGATAGAGTTTATATGGAATTGCTTCTGATAACCTTTTTTCAAGGTTATTTTCTGCATATTGATTCATCAAAAAACCAACAAAACCTCTATTCATCCCATAAATAGGTATTTTTTTATTTAAAAAGTCATGCAGACACTTGAGAATTGTTCCATCTCCTCCTAAAGCAACAATAATGTCAGCTTTATTGGGTGGAACGTTTTTATAAAGTGTTTTTAGTTTTTTTAAAGCCTCGATAGCCTCAGGTTTTTGCGATGCCACGAAACCAATTTTCCTAAATACCATCAACCACCTGTTGTATTCATATATCTATTATTAATATATGTTTTGTCATCAACTGAAAATAAATGTTTTTCTGGTTTGTTAAATATAATATTTTTTATTTTTTGGGATATTTCATTATCGTCAAATTTTAGTATATTCACTAAATTAGTAGATCCGTTGTCACCAAGACATGGGTAAAGAACTCCATTACTTGTAACTCTTATTCTATTACATGTTGAGCAAAAATTATCTGTTAGTGGTGAGATGAAACCTATTATATTTGAGAGCTTATTTGTTTTGAAGTACCTTGAAGGACCATTTGATTTAAAAAAAATTGGGTCAAGGCCAAACTCTTCTTTTATTTTTTCTTGTGCAAAAGAAACCGGTAAAAACTGATTAGATCTTTGTAAATCAAGTTTGCCAACAGGCATTACTTCTATAAATGTTTGCTTAAAGTTATTATCAGCGCACCATTTTACCATTTTTAATATCTCATTTTCATTAAAATCTTTCAAAAGGACTGTATTTATTTTCACATCCAATTTATTTTTCTTTGCTTCATAAATTCCATTTAAAACCTCCGTTAAATTTCCTCCATTAGTAAGGAATTTAAATTTCTTTGAACTCAGAGAATCAAGAGAAATATTAATTTTTTTAATACCTAAGTCAGAAATTTTTTTAGCATATTTTTTTAGTTGTGTCCCATTTGTTGTTATAAGAACCTCTTCCAGTCCTTTTTGTTTAAGCGAGCAGATGTATTCAAGAAATTCACTTATGTCCTTTCTTATTAGTGGTTCCCCACCAGTTATTCTAATTTTTTTAATTCCTAAATTTATTAATATCTTTGTAATTCTTTTTAGATCATTCAATGATAAAATTTCTGATTTGGGGTAAAGAAGTGTATTTTTTTTTGGCATACAATAATTGCATCGTAAGTCACATCTATCAGTTACGGATAGTCTTAAATAATTAACTTTTCTTCCAAATTTATCTATCATAATAAATATTTATTAATTATCTTAGTATTAAAGAGCGAATTAATAAATGAGTTTAGAGATTTTTTAAAAACATATGAAAATAAAACCTAACCCCAATAATAATAATCTTACTAGAAAAATTTTTGGTATCAATGAAGAGTTTAGAAAAAAAAAATTAGATGTAATTGAGGAAAAGCCTCTAACCCTCTATTTAAATGATCAAGAAATAGTAACAATGATGACAGTAAGTGATTATCCTGAGTATTTAGCAGTAGGTTATTTACTAAACCAAAATATGATAACCAAAAGAACTAAAATTGAAAGAATTGACTATGATAATGATCTAAATATTGTTGTTGTTAGAACTAAAAAAAAAACAAGTTATCAAGAAAAATTAAAAAAAAAGATTATTACATCAGGTTGTGCGCAAGGAACAATTTTTGGTGATCTTATGGAAAACTTTAAAAAAATAAAATTTACTAACAAATCAATTATTAAGGTTTCCTGGATTTATGAGTTATCTAAAGCTATTAACCTAACCCCAAGCCTTTATTTAAAGGCTGGAGCAATTCATGGCTGTGTACTCTGCAAAAGAAATAAACCTTTGATTTATATGGAAGATGTTGGAAGACATAATGCTATTGATAAAATTGCAGGTTACATGATGTCGAAAAAAATATCATCCTTAGATAAAATCTTCTACACCACGGGAAGATTAACTAGTGAAATGGTAATTAAGTCTGTTAACATGAAAATTCCTGTTATTATTTCAAGATCAGGTTTTACAGCTTGGGGGGTAGAGCTAGCAAGACAAGCTAATCTAACATTAATTGGAAGAGCAAAAGGTAAAAAATTTGTAATTCTATCAGGAGAAGAAAGAGTTGAAAGATCCTAATAAAAAGTTATTTGGTTTAATTTTAAATGGAGGACTATCAAGACGCATGGGTAGTGATAAGTCTAAAAAAATGATTTCAAACAAATCGTTAATTAGTCTAGTTGTTGAAAGAGCTAAGTCACAAGTGGATTATTTAGCCATTAATTCAAAAGAAAGATGTTATAATAAAAAATTCGAAATAATACCTGATTGTTTTTCTGGAAATTTGGGACCATTGGTAGGCATTTTAAGTGGTTTAAAATGGTTAGAAAAAAATGTTAACTCTTTTAGCAGTTGGTTGGTGATTTTTCCAGTTGATTCTCCTTTTTTTCCTGAGAATTTAGTTGAATGTTTTTTTGAAAATTTAGGTGATGAGAAAATAGTTATGGCTAAATGCAAAAACAAACTCCATCCTGTTTTTTCAATGTGGCATACCGACAACTTAAATTTGTTAGAGAAATTTTTATTAGAAGGCGGGAGAAAAATTGACCTTTTTTCAAAAAAAATCAAAACTAGGGTAGTCAATTTTCCTTTTATTGGATATGATCCCTTCTTTAATGTAAACAATTTGGATGATTTAAGTAAAGCTGAGAGCATATTTAATAAATTAGGAGGAACCAATTAATGAGTTTTTATGACACCTTGCATAAAAAAAATATAATCGCAAAACCAAATTTCAATAGATGGTTGGTTCCACCGGCTTCCATTGCAATTCACCTGTGTATAGGTTCTGTTTATGCATGGAGCATGTTTAATCCTGCATTGGTAAAAGTTCTTGGAGTAGTAACCTCATCCGGAGATGACTGGAGTTTGGGTCAAGTAGTTTGGATTTTTTCAGTCGCAATTGTTTCATTAGGATTAGCAGCTGCATATGCTGGGAAATGGTTAGAAGATGTTGGCCCGAGGATGGTTGGCTTTGTTTCTGCTTGTTGTTGGGGGGGTGGTTTCATTATTGGTTCCCTTGGTATTTTTCTTCATGAGCAGGGTGTTGAAATTGCAATGTCATTACCGATGATCAGTTCTGATCCCATAGTCTTAAAACTAGGATTGTACCTCCTTTATTTTGGTTATGGGGTTATAGGTGGAATTGGTCTGGGACTGGGGTATGTTTCACCAGTATCAACCCTAATAAGATGGTTTCCAGATAGACGTGGTATGGCAACAGGTATGGCCATTATGGGCTTTGGCGGTGGAGCAATGATAGCAAAATTATCAATAGACCGCCTATTAGCTAAATTCTATAAGGCTCCTGAATATTTGGGTTCTGAAGATTCAGTTAGTTTAATCACTGAAAGTGGCAGGAGATTTGTTGAAATATCTGGTAATCTTACAGAAGTCGTTGTTGTAACTATGAACGACATTGCAAAGATGATTGTTCCAGGTGACCCTGGTGTTTACATTGTTGGCACTGGTTCAAGTGGAGCTGCACAAACGTTTTTATTTCTTGGTATTGTTTACTTTATTATAATGACCATTGCGGCCTTTTCTTACAGGGTTCCCGCAGATGACTGGATGCCAAAAGGTTGGACGCCACCTAAGGATTCAAAAAAAACAAGATTAATTACTAAAAATAATGTTCATATAGATCAGGCACTTAAAACTCCTCAGTTTTATTTTCTATGGGTTGTTCTTTGCTTCAATGTTACTGCTGGTATTGGGGTAATAGGTGTAGCTAAAACAATGATGATAGAAATCTTTACTCCAAGTCTACCTGTGATCGTTACCGCAGGTTTTGCTGGAACTTACGTTTTAATGATAAGTGTATTTAATATGGTAGGCAGAATTTTTTGGGCTTCAATGTCTGATTTCATCGGAAGAAAAACCACTTATTTTATATTTTTCTCTTTAGGTTTTCTCTTATACATGTCAATTCCATTTACTGCAAAGGCCATGAGTGTTAACCCAGCTGTAACATACCTAATATTATTTTATGCGGCTTCAATGGTTATTTTTACAATGTACGGTGGAGGTTTTGCAACTATACCAGCCTACTTAGCTGATATATTCGGAACAAAATATGTAGGTGGTATACACGGAAGATTATTAACTGCTTGGTCTACCGCTGGTGTGCTTGGACCAGTAGCAATAACTCAGTTAAGGCAAGGTTCGGTTGAGACTGCAATTCAGGACTTAGTAAGTAAAATTTCTCCTGATAAATTTCAGGAAATATACGGAGCATCAGTTGACCAGCTCTCATTACTTGTCAAACAGAAAACCGTAACAATATCAAATTTAATGCAATATATGCCTGAAGGAACTATTAATCCATCAACAACACTTTACAATACAACTATGTATGCTATGGCCGCATTACTTGCAATTGCGTTTGTATCTAACTTATTAATAGGTCCAGTGGATAAAAAACATCACATGAAGGAATAATAGAATTTAGGCACTCACCTTTGCAATTTTTGCTGCACAATATTTAAGTTCAGGAATCTTTCCATCAGGATCCAATGCTTGGTTTGTCAATAGATTTGCTGGGGCATTTTCAAAGCAAAAAGGCATAAACACCATTCCGTCAGGTATCATCTTATCAAATCTTACTTTTACTTCTACTTTACCTCTTCTAGTTGAAAGTTCGACTGTTTCATCATGTGTGAAGTTATTTTTTCTCATTTCATTTCTTGATAAATGAACAAAAGGTTGGGGCTCTATTGTATTTAAAACTTTTGACCGCATCGTCATTGATCCAGTGTGCCAGTGCTCTAGTAACCTTCCTGTTGTAAGAACTAAAGGATAGTTTTTATCGGGAACTTCGTCTGGAGAAATTAGTTTGGCAGGTACAAGTTTTCCTTTCTTATTTTTTGTTGGAAAACCCTCGCCAAAAATAACCTCATTTCCGGGTTTGTCCTCTCCATCGGAAGGATAAGTAACAGCTCCTTCATTGACTAAACGTTCCCAAGAAATGTTTTTCAAAGATTCCATACAACCACTTAATTCATCATATACTTCATCAGGACCTTCATAATTCCAATTTAGCCCCATTCTATTTGCAAGCTCTTGTATAATCCATAAGTCTTGTTTGGCATCTCCAGGCGGGTTGATTGCTTTTCTGGCTAATTGAACACGTCTATCTGTATTTGTAAAAGTACCAGTTTTCTCAGGAAAAGCTGAAGCAGGAAGAACAACATCAGCCAAATATGCAGTTTCTGTTAGAAAAATATCCTGAACAACTAAGCAGTCAAGCCTTGCAAGAGCCTCTCTTGCATGATTAGCATTAGGATCTGACATTGCAGGGTTTTCACCCATAATGTACAAACCTTTAATTTTTTTTTCATAGATCGCTTCCATAATTTCAACAACTGTTAAACCTGGGTTAGGGTTAATTTCACAATTCCAGTATTTCTCAAAAAACTTAACATTATTGGAATCAGCAATTGGCAAATAGTCTGGAAGAACCATAGGAATGAGACCAACATCTGAAGCACCTTGAACATTGTTTTGTCCCCTTAGTGGATGCAGCCCTGTTCCTGGTCTACCAACATTACCCGTTGTTAAAGCTAATGATATAAGGCATCTGGAATTATCTGTACCATGAATATGTTGTGAAATTCCCATGCCCCAAAAAATCATTGCTGATTTTGCATTAGCAAATATTCTTGCTGTCTCTTTAATTTCTTCAGCATCAATTCCACATACTTGGCTCATTTCTTCTGGAGTAAAATCTTTAACGTGATTTTTAAGCTCTAAATAGCCATCAGTATATTTTTCTATATATTGTCTATCAACTAGACCTTCTTCAATTATTGTATTTAGCATTGCATTCAAAAGGGCAACATCAGCACCTGGCTTAAATTGAAGACTTTTTTCTGCAATTCTAGATAGATCCTGTTCTCTGGGATCTAGAACAATTAATTTAAGTCCATTGTTTTTTACTGCATTTTTGATAAAAGTTGCAGCTACAGGGTGATTTTGAGTTGGACGACAACCAATAAGTATTGCAACCTCAGCATTTTTTACTTCTGATACTGGGGCAGTAACAGCGCCGGTTCCAATTGCTTCCATAAGTGCGGCTACAGATGATGCGTGACACATTCTCGTACAATGATCGACGTTATTATTTCTAAAACCAACTCTTATCAATTTCTGAAATAAGTAGGCTTCTTCATTAGAACCTTTCGCACAACCAAATCCAGCAAGTGCATCATCTCCTCCTTTAGTGTCTCTTATTGAAGATAATTTACTTGCAGCAAGATCAAGAGCTTCTTTCCATGATGCTTCTCTGAAATGGGATAATGGGTTTAGTGGATCAAGTTTTTCTTTAGGATCCTTTTTGACACCCGTTTTTCTTATTAGTGGCTTTGTAATTCTTTCAGGGTTGTGAACATAATCAAAGCCAAACCTTCCTTTTACGCAAAGTCTATTGTGATTGGCAGGTCCTTCTCTTCCGTCTACAGAGACAATTTTTTCATCTTTTATGTTATAGGTTAATTGACACCCTACACCGCAATATGGACAAAGAGAGTCAACCTTTCTATCAGCATTAACAACTTTTTTACCATTTTCATTCAATAAGTTTGATTCCATCAAGGCACCAGTAGGACATGCTTGAACGCATTCCCCACAACTAACACAAGATGAATCACCCATTGGATCGTTAAAATCAAATATTACTTGAGAGACGTGACCTCTATTTCCCATTCCAATAACATCATTAACTTGAACTTCTCGGCATGCACGAACACACAAATTACAATTAATGCAGGCATCAAGGTTTACAGCCATTGCAACGTGAGAGTTATCAGATTCTGGTACAATTTTGGGTTCTCTTTTATCAAAACGACTTTTTTTGACCTCTAAATCGTCGGCTATTTTCCAAAAGTGCGAATCAGGGTCATGACAATCTGTTTTTTCAGGTTGATCTGTTACTAGTAACTCAAGAATCATTTTACGTGACTTTTCAGACCTT
>MDTB01112759.1_pt1 | contig 16300 bp, 13 predicted proteins | sample 811161 | NCBI WGS metagenome assembly MDTB01 (sample SAMN05326650, study PRJNA326480) | marine metagenome | isolation source: seawater | place: Mediterranean Sea | collected 2009 | reverse complement strand
ATTAAATAAAAAATTTTAATATCATCATTTATTTTGAGATTTTTTAAAGTGTAAAAAATTATCAAAATAAAACAAATCATTCCAGCTATTCCATGTTCGGATAAAATTTCAAAAACTATGTTATGGGGATGTGTTGAGCATCTCCTATTAGCTTGTGCAGATTGAATATTTTCATATTCACTTTTACAAGACTCTGCCCGAAAATTTTTTGCACCCACCCCAAGAATAGGATATTTCTTGAAAATCTCGTAGGCAGTTAAGAAATGAGCTCCATACTGGCTATTTCTTATATCTAATGTTTTAGATAGTCCATATTGCTCATGGGTTAATTCTTTAAATCTTTCAGAAACTGTTGGACTGGTTATGAAAACAATTAAAAAAGTAGAATATATTAAAATTAAAAAAAGAAGATGTTTAAAACTTTTTAAAGATTTTATAAAATAATAAAGAGTAATCCCCATTACAAAAACCAAAAAAGGCATTCTATCCCCACTTAGTAAAATTGTTATAAAAAGTAATAGAAACCAAAGAAAAACATAAATATTTTTATTTCTTAACTTATCAAAATAAAAATAAACTAATGGAGTAACTAAAAATCCTGTTTTGCTTAGAAATGAACCAACAACAAAAGTATCAACAAAAACACTAGATAATCTTGGATGGTCATATTTTACTCCAAAAATATTTTGACCAAAAAAATATTGGATTAAACTATCGATTATAATAAAGATAATTACAGCAGATAAAATTTTTAAAAATAGAAAGAAATTTTTATGATCATTTTCAAAAACTAATTTTATGCTTAGTGCAAGAAATAAAAATTTCAAAAAACCTACTGAGCGTATTACACTGTCGATGCCACTAAAATTAATTAATGAAGAAATGATTTGTAGAAGTAAAAATATCAGCCCTATAATAAACCAATCAATTTTTAAATAATTTCTGTAATAAGAACTAAATAAAGTTCCAGTTAAAAAAAATAACGAGATAATTACTAAATTCAAATTTAGTATCAATGAGCCAGCTACTAATGATATTGGAATAAAAAAAATTAAATATTTTAAAATTTTATCATTTAAAATTTTAGATTTCATATATTAAATTAATTTTTAAAGATTATTTTACTTATGCATTAAATACTACTAATATAAGCATATTAAGTAAAAATACAAAAAATGAATATTTCAATAGTAATACCATGTCTTAATGAGTCTGAAACACTCAAGATCTGTATTAATAAAATACAAAAACAACTTAAAAAAACAAACCTTAAAGGAGAAATAATTGTTTCAGACAATGGTAGCACAGATGGATCTATAAAAATTGCTGAAGAAAACGGTGCAAAAGTAATTAATGTACAGAAAAAGGGTTATGGAAATGCTGTGTCTGCTGGGATAATTGCTTCAACAGGTAAATATATTTTTATTGGAGATGCTGATAACAGTTATGATTTTGAAGAGTTGGAGAATTTTTATAACAAAATAGATAAAGGTTACGATATTGTACAAGGATGTAGATTTCCTTCTGGAGGTGGAAAAATTGAAAAAAATGCAATGCCTCTTTCACATAAATACATTGGAAACCCATTATTTACATTAATGGGTAAAATTTTTTTTAAATTACCGTTTAATGACGTTTATTGTGGAATGAAAATTATTAGGAATAATTTTTTTAAAAATTTAACTTTTTTTTCTGGAGGTATGATCTGGTGTCTTGAAATTTTAATTAAATCAATGGTGGAAGATGCCAAATGTTCAGAATTACCAATTACTTTATACAAAGATGGTAGGATAAAAGGCAAAAGTCATTTAAAAACAATTTCTGATGGTCTAAAAACTCTAAAATTTATCTTAATATGTTGTCCAAAGTGGATTTATATTATTCCAGCAGTATTTTTTATTTTTTTACCCTTAGCTTTCTTATTAAATCAATTATTTTTTGGAAATTTGTATATCTTTGTTGAGAATTCTTTAATAGAAATTTTATCCTCATTTTTTTTAGGTACACAACTTCTAATGCTTGGGCTTTATTCCACGTTAAGATCTGAAACTATAGGTTTAGCTAAAAAAGGAAAGCTCTCTAAATTCTTTAAATTTTTTTCTTTAAGGTTGGCTCTTATTTTAAGTTTTTTAGTTATAATTCTTGCAAACTCAGTTCACTTTTTTGATTTTTCGTACTTACTTAATCACGAAAATCAAAAAATTTTTCAAGTATTTTTATCTTTAATAGGACTAAATATAATTTTTAACTCATTTTTTGTATCATTATTAAGAATTGATAAATAATTACATTCTTGAAAATTTACCGCCATGTACATCTATTACCGTATTAGAAATATAATCTGTATTGGAATAAATTAATGAAAAAATTAATTTTGATATTTCTTTTGAATATATACCTCTTTTTTTAGGATTCGACTTAATAGACCTCATCACATTTATTTTATCTTTCCTATTAATTGTCATTTTACTATCAATTATTGTTGAAGGTGAAATGCCTACAATTTGTTGTTTTGGAAATAAGATTTTTCTTTCTTTGATATATTGATGTAAGGCAGTTTTTGATAAAGCATAAATTATGTCAAAAGATCCCTTTTCAGCTGATTCAGACCCTAGTACAAATATTCTGGCCTTTTTATTATACTTTAACGCTAATTCAATTATTTCTAAATGTGATAAGAGATTTATTTTTACTTGTTTAATCTTTTCATTCAACGTTTTTTTTAAGTGTGTTTTTGGGATTATAATTGAATGTAATAATATTATAATATCACTTTCTATTATTTTTTTTTTAATTTTTTTAATATTTCTTAAATCTTCTAAATTTAATTCTTTTTTACTTGGAAAATAAATTTTTGTGTCACTTGGTAGTAATTTTACTAACTCTACCGATATCTTAGAGCTTGATCCAGTTATGAAAAATCTTTTAGGCATTTCTTAATATCCTTACTTGCTAAAAAAATATGATCTATTTTTCCTGATAATACATTAAATACTCTATTCTTGTAATTAATTTGATAATCTCTACTATGATTTTTCTTATCTATGATAGTTCTAAAAGTCCTGATGTATTTTAAAAAGGTATAGTTTTTCAAAAAATTTGGGTAATAATTTTTAAATTCTGCTTCCATTTTTTTCCTTATTAAATCTAAATCATTTTTTTTAATTTTGTTAATCTTATTTTTGATTTTACCAAATTCTTTAGTCACTATAAATCTAGAATATTTTACAGAATACAAATTAAATATTTTATCGCTCCAAGGATATAAGGTGTAAAATGGACCATCCATTATAGTGATTGCCTTTGAAACTTTTTTTTTTGATTTATATAGCAAGGATAAACAAAGTTCGTAAGATAACTCCCACTCCTTGGAGGGTCTAAATTGTTGCCAAGTAGTATTAATCAGAAAATCATAATATTGATTATTAATAGATATTTTTTTTTTTCTTTTGATTATATTTTTTACCTCAAAGTTATATTTAATATTATGTTTTAGTTTTTTTTTTAAAAAACTTTTTTGCTTTGTCATTACTAATATATTCTTCTTCACACTTTATAAGTCCACTCAAGTTTCTAAGGTTATGCTTTTTTTGATCAAGTTCTTCAAAAGGAAGATTTGACGATTTTAATATTTGTAAATAAGTAGGAAAATCTAGTATGTTTTCTTTAGTGTTCGAAATACCATATAAATTCTTTTTAATCTTGTTTGAAAAATTTGGATAATTTTTTTTGAAAAGTTTAAATCCTTTTTTAGATTGTTCTCTCGTTATATAAGACCTAGGATAATGATAGCCCAAGTGCAATCTATTTTGATTATTACCGGATGCACCTGCAAAAATATCCTTTTCTTTTTCAAAAAGTAAAATACTGTGGCCATCATTTTTTAGCTCACTGGCTAAATGACAACCAAACCATCCTGCTCCAATAATTGCAATTTTCATTTTTTTTCTAAATAAAAAAAATCTCTTCCTATATTAAATATTTTAAATTTATTTTTTGGTTTAATTAAATTAATAAATGACCATGAATAAGGAAAAAAATGAATATGTCCATTAAAAGTATGATTGTATGGTCTCTCTTTAGGCACTACTATAATTAATCTTTTTTTAGCAATTTCACTTAATTTGTCATATGCCTTTTTAATATCCAATATATGTTCAAGAGTATGCGTGCATATCACAGTATCAAAACTTTTCTTTTTATAATTCATATCTAAAATATCTTCTTCTTTAAAATTAATTTTTAGTTTATTAAAATTTTTTTTTGCTTTATCGCTAATTTTAATATCCGATGCGAATAAAATTAAATTCTTTTTTGTTATTTTGTCTAGCAGATATCCATTACCACATCCAACATCTAGAACTTTTGCTGGTAATATATTTTTTTTTATTTCTATAATGCATTTTTGAGTTAAATCTGTCTCATCGTGAATATTAGAGGATTTTTCATAATATTTTTTGTAAGTATTTTTATCTAGATTATAAATTCTTTCTTTTAGTTGAAAGTGTAGCTTATCTTTTCTATGAATTAATTTTATTATTTTAGTAAATATAAAGCTATCTCTAATTATTGGTGGTATTAATTCTTCAATAATAAATCTTACAAAATTCGACGTTTCTCTTTTCACTAAATAACCTCTCCTTTTATATTTTATTCTCTATTTTTTTTAGATACAGAAATAATTTTAGATAAAATATAATATAAATTAAAATATTTAAAATTGTAAAGTATCCTAAAATTTCTGAATTATTATAAAAATTTATTGATATCAGAAAACCAGGTAAAAAAAATAAATTCATTAATAAACCTGAGACATTTAAATGAAACTTATTACTTTTTTTTGGTAATTTTTGACTTATAAATACGAGCAATAGTGTGTGCAAATGTCTTGTGTCAGCTTTTAAAGGATTTATTTTAAAAATTTTTTTTCTAATTATTGAAAAAAGATTTTCAAATGCTGGATACCATAAAACCAATATAGCGAGTAAGGGTGATACAAAAAGACTATAGTTTATAAAATAGATAACTAAAATTGAAATAAAAAAACCAGTTACAAATATTCCACCATCACCAAAAATGTTATTAAAAAACAAGTTAAAAACTAAGAAAATTAAATTAATTATTAAAAAGTTTGTGAGTAGATTGTTTGCAAAGAGATCGCCAGTTTCGTTGTAAGTGATAAATATTAAAGAACAAATTATCTGAATTATATATCCTTGAGAGTTTACATTTATTCCATCAGTAAAATTAAGACCATTAATAAATACTAATATACAAAATATGGTAAAAAAATATTTGAAAAAGTAATTCTGAATTGCGAAATCAATAAAACTTAGATTGGTTTTAATTATATGAAAGTCATTAAAATATACAAATATTAACACCAAAATAAAATGAAGTAAAAGCCTAAAACTAGGACTGAGCTCATTTTTAAAATCAGAAAAAACTCCAATTAAAAAAAAACCAACAAGTACTATTGCAAAATATATTAGTTTTATCTCTTTAAAATAATCAAAATAAAATATCAAAAAAAAGATTGCCGGTAGATAAAAAAAACCTCCACTTTGAATTAACAAATTTTTGTTAACACTTTTATGTCTATCAAATCTTTTATTATGTTTAAAAAAATTGTTATTTTTAAGTAAAAAATTTAATAGCAGTAAATACAAAATATTTATGAAATTAAAAATGATCATAAATTTACCTTATTTGTTCGTAAATTCTTAAAAGAAATTTTATAATAAAAAAAAATCTAAAAGAAACAATGCCTCTTTTTTTAAGTATTTGCAATATTTCATTGGAGGTTTTCCATTTATCAAAAAAATTTGTATCACTTTTTCCACCTCTCTGTTGTATTACAGAAAAAATATTATTTGATTTCCATTTCAATTTTTTAAAAGAAAATAAGCGAGTAAAATAATCAAAATCTCCACAAATTTCATGCTTTGTTGAATAGTTGCCAACTTTAGAAAAAACTTTTTTTTTCAGAAACAATGTTGGATGAGGAGGTTGTATACCAAATTTTAACAATCCAGGTTTATAATTTTTTGATATTATTTTTCTAAAAATTTTATTTTGATCATTTTTAATTATTAAATTTGAAAAAGTAAAATCTAATTTATGATTAATCATAAATCTTACATTTTTACTCACTACCGATTTACTAAAAAAAATATCATCACTATGTAATATACCGATTATGTCACCACTACAATTCTTTATAGCTTTATTAAGTGCATCGTAAATACCCTTATCATCAACGGATAAGATTTTATCAATATTATTTTTAAACTTATTAATTATTTTAAAAGTTTTGTCTTGTGATTTTCCATCAAGAACAACATACTCAATATTTTTATAATCCTGTGATAGTGTGGACTTTAATGCTTTTTTTATTGATTTCTCTCTATTTTTAACAACTGTTACAATTGATACTTTAGGATATTTTTTCATTAAGATATAATCTATAAAAACAAGATAATTAATATTTCCATGTTAAATACATTTAATCTATTGATTCCAGATTTATTTGAAATTTATAATGTAATAGCATTTATAATGCTTATATACACATTTTCTTTTTTTGGAAATATAATTTCAAATGAAAAAAGTTTATCAATAAACTTTTTAATAGGTTGGTCATCTTTTCTAACAATTTTTCACGTCTACATACTTTTTTTTAATCATAAACTATTTATATTTTTTTATGCATATTTATCTGTTTTCATAATTTTATTTTTATTTTTGCTTTTAAAAAAAAAAAATATTTTTAAAATAAAGGTAAATAATTATCGTAATTATTACTTTTTAATTCCGTTACTATTAATTTTAATAAGTATGAAAAGTTTTGGCTGGGATAGTTTTGCTTTCCATTTACCAAGACTTGATGAAGTAATATTGAATAATGAATTACCTATAGAGAGATATAGATCAAATTATCCTTTCACAATTACAATTTTATATTATTTCACAAATATTATTACAGGAAGTTTTACAGAAAATTTACCTGCTATATTTGAATTTATCTTACTTATTTTATCATGTGCCATTATTTTAGAAATATTAAAAAAAAAAATTAATATTAAATTTATTTACCCATTAGTTTTTCTTGCGGTATTCTTTAACCCAATAATTATGAACGTTTATTCTTACTCTATTTATGAAGATTTTACTGTGTCATTTGTTATTTTAGTAACAATTTTTTTCTTGTACGAAAAACAATTCTGCTTACATGAATTTACATACAAAACTTGTTTTACACTTGGTTTAATTTTATCGTTGTTATCAATATGTAAAATTACCGGAATAGTTCATGTGTACCTAATTCTTTTTGGTATCTTTATAATTAATTTAAAAAAAATTGATTTTTTAATTTTAAAAAAACTCTTCTTTATTACGATAATAGCTAATCTGAACTTTGGACTTTGGAGCTATCACATTTTTCATAATGAAATATTTGTAGCTAAAGAAATTACAGGTTTTAGAATAGAAATATTTGAAAATTTATTAAATGCTTTTTATCAACAGCTTCTTCAAAAAAAGAATTTACTTATATCTGTAATATTGATACCACTTTTAACAATATATTCTTTATTAAAAAAATCTCTCCTAACAAAAAATAATTTAAATTTATTAATTGTTACTTCAACATTAATTATAGGATGGCTAACATTTTTAATTTTTTGGACAGTATTCATGCAAACGTTTTCAAATGCTTATGTGCTACATGATCTACCAAGATACATGAGCCAGTTATCTTTGATAATTACACTATGCTGGATAATATTGTTAACAAATTTTTTTAAAAATTACTTAGAAATGCTAAATAAATTATTATTCAAACATTTTTTTGCCTTTGTTTTCGTTTTTTTAACTTTTGCAGCGTTTTATGAAATAAGGCGTGATTTACAACCGCTAATATTAGATGCTAATAAAATTGTTTCTCAAATTAAAAAGGAAGAAACTTTAAATGTTTTTATTAGTGGAACAAATTCGAGCTATTTAAAGGAAATACTTCGATACAGGATGAAAAATAAAATAAAAATTTTAAGAAATAAAAATGAAACTATAGATTATATTCATATTGAATATAAGAACCCTAGTTTTAAAATCTTTAAAAAATGAAAAAAAAATTAATAGGAGTAATTTTTGAGGACTCGAGATTTGGTGGACCTCATTCGCAATATATAAATTTAATTGAAAATCAAAATAAAATTAAATTTGAAACATTAATATCTAAAGATGAATCAAATCATTTTAAAAAATTGTTAATTAAAAATAAAAATTTATTTTCTGCCGAAGATATAAAACCATTATCAATTAACTTAATATATATATTTAAATATATATTATATTTTTTTAACGATATATTCAAAATAGTTAAATTTATTAATAGTAAAAATTTTAATCTAATTTATATTCCGGGTGGTTCTAATTCATTAAAATCTGTTATTTCATGTATTTTATCTAAAAAGAAATTTGTTTGGCATATCCATGATTGCCACTCAAACATAGTTTTTATTTTATTTTTTACTCTATTCCATAAATTTTCAAAACAAATTATTTTTGCGTCTAAAAGATCTAAAATTTATTATTCAAAATTTGTAAATAATACAAAAAAATTTAAAGTTATTCAGTCGTCAGTGCCTAAAATAAATTTAAAAAAAATAAAAAAAAAAATTTTAGAGTTGGGATCCTTGCTAATTTTAATCCTATTAAGAATATTGAACTATTTATTGAAATCGCACAAGAAACTTATAAATTAAACAAAAATATAAAATTTATGATTTCAGGAAATGTTTGGAAATCACAAATTAAATATTATAAAAAATGTATTAAACTTATTAAAAAATCTGTTCCAAAAAAGACAATCAATGTTGTGGCTAATAAGAATAATGTAAAAAAATTTTTTTCAAACATAGATATTTATCTTTGCACATCTCTATATGAGTCTTCTCCATTATCTTTATGGGAGGCGATGTCTGTAGGGAAGCCAATAATTACGACCAACGTAGGGGATATTAAATCATTTAAAAATTCGGGATGTACTGTAATTAATGACAACGATATTTCAAAATTTGTGAAAACTATTATATTATTTGAAAGTGATAGTAAAATTTATAGAAAGCATTCAATATTGAGTAATAAAACATATAAGAAGGAATTTTCAATAAATAGATATTCTAAAAAAATTCTAAAAATCTTGAGATAAATTTTTTCTAAAAGAAAGCTTTTAGTAAAGATCTAAATGGATACTGCATTATTGAATGTGGAGAATAACAGTTCATCCAACACTTTGGACAATTATTTTTTTTTATTAAGTTTTTAGAATTTTTAGTATCTTCATTATCTAATATTGAATTTATGTTATTATTTTTAATATTACCTACTTTTGGCATAAACATACATGGTTTTAGATCTCCATTCGGATTAATATGAATAGATGTATTTAATACATCACAGGGTATAATATTTTTTTTTCTATTTTTCTCTAAAAATTTTATTGATAACTTAATATGTATCCATTCTATGATTTCTGAAATTTTTTCTACTTTATAATATTTAATTAAATGTTTCAGACCATTTAGTATTTTATGGTCCTGATTAAAAGAATTTTGTTTATTGTAAATTCCTTCACTATGCACAAAGGTTACAGCTTTCATTGATTTTGAGTATTTTTTGTAATCATTAATAATAAAATTTTCATTTTGGTCTGAGACAGTGATACCAAAATGAACAGGAATATTATTTTTTTTTAGATCATCATATAGTCTCAAGCATTTTTCATAATTTCCAGGAATTCCTCTGATTTTATCATGAAACACTTTTCCTCCATCTAAACTTATCGTAATTAACGAGTCAAAACCTTTTGTCTTAATGTAATTAGCATAATTGTAAGATTTACTTGGGCCTAATGCATTAGTTGTGAACGCTATAATTCTTAGATTTGGTAGTTTTTCCTTAAAATAATCAATCATCTCATAAAAATAAGGCACTAATGTTACTTCTCCGCCTGAAAGAGATATCCAATAAACATCTTTTTCTATACCCTCAAACGATTTTTTAATATTTTCTAAATCAATCTCATTTTGAGGTTTTATTTTCCATATATCACAATATGCACATCTTGAATTACACAAATCTGTTAAATTTATTAAGATTTTATATGGGACTATTTTTAATTTAAAAATTTTTTTTATAAAAGTTTTTAAATTTACCAAAAATATTAAAAAAATTGTCGATATTCTCATTTTTAGAAAATTCCTTAGTTTTTTATAATTTAATATAAGAATAAATTATATTAGAATTATACCTTTAAAAAGAGTTTAATTTTCAAATATAACCCCTATTTTTAATCATTTATTATCTAAATTGTAATATACTATAGTAAGGACTAAATATAGATCTAATATATTTTTTAAATTAAAAATTTATTTATACATATATATTACTAAGAAGGTATAATTTATAGAAATTAATAATTTATGCAAAAAAATAAAATAAAAATACTTGACTGTACTTTAAGAGATGGGGGTTATTACAATAATTGGAAATTTAAAAAAAGTTTAATTAATCAGTATTTAAAAGTAATGGATGATATTAAAGTTGATTATGTTGAGATAGGTTTTAGATTTGTTGATAAAATAAAAACAAAAGGACCATGTGCTTACTCAGAGGAAAATTATCTTAAAAGTTTAAAAATTCCAAAAAATTTAAAAATTGGAATTATGATTAATGCTGCTGATTTTATAAATTCTGAAGATTTATTATCATTAATAAAAAAAAAATTTATAAATAAGAAAAGATCTCTTATCTCATTAGTAAGAATTGCTTGTCACCATAATGAAATAAGTGCAGTAATACCTTTAATTAAATGGCTTAAGAAATCTGGATATAGAGTTGGTGTAAATATTATGCAAATTGCAGATTTATCATTTAAAGAAATTAAAAATTCTGTTTTAAATATTAAAAAAGCAAATGCTGATATTTTATACTTTGCAGATAGCTTGGGTAGTCTTGATGCAGAAAAGACATCCAAAATAATTAAAAAAATTAGATTATTTTGGAAAGACACTATGGGAATTCACACGCATGATAACATGGGAAAAGCTTTAGAAAATTCTATTTCAGCTGTAAAAAACTCTGTCGAATGGATTGATTCTACTGTTACTGGAATGGGACGTGGTCCAGGAAATACAAAAACAGAGTATGCTGTTTTAGAATTTAAAGAGAAATTTGAAAACAATCAACTAGTCAGCCTTTCTAAACTAATTGAGGATCATTTTAATCCTATTAAGGAAAAATATAGATGGGGATCTAATCCTTTTTATTATTACGCAGGTCTTAATTCTATACATCCGAGTTTTGTACAAGAAATGTTAGCTACAAATTTGTTTGATAATGAAGATATTTACTCAAATTTAAAATATTTAAGTACTGTTGGAGGTAAAAAATACAGTAATGAGCTAATTGCACTAGGTAACAAATTTTATAAAAATATTAAAAAAGGTACATGGAAGCCAAGTACTGTGATAAAAAGTAGAAATGTACTTATCATTGGTCCAGGAGACACTGTTTTTAAAAATCAAAAAAAAATAATAAGATTTATTAATAAAAACAAACCTATAGTTTTAGTATTAAATGCAATTAATCCAGTGCCAAAAAAATATATTTTTGCACACATAGTTTGTCATACTTTAAGATTACTATCTGATATGGATAAGTATAAAAAATTTGATAAATATCTAATTACCCCATATTCTAGCTTTTCTAAAAATATTAAGTCTAAAATAAATCCAAAAAAAGTTCTTAATTTTGGTTTGCAGGTTAAAAATAAGAAATTTAGATTTGAAAAAAATTACGTAGTTTTGCCTAATTCACTGGCAATTTCTTATGCTTTAGGAATTTGTACAAGTGGTGAGGCTAAAAAAATTTATTTAGCTGGACTTGATGGTTATAATGATAGTTTTCCAAAAAAATTTGAAATAGATGATTTATTTCAAAATTATAAACTTGAAAATGGAGCTAAAAGTATAATTTCAATTACACCAACAAAGTATAAAATTAAAAAATTAAACTAAATTAAATGATTGATTATCTGGTCGTTATTCCTGCAAGATATAAATCAAAAAGATTACCCGGAAAACCTTTATTGAAAATCAATGGTATACCAATGATAGTGAGGACTTATAATCAGTGTAAAAAAGTTGTACCCACTTCAAAAATTATTGTGGCGACTGAAGATAAAAGAATTCAAAAAGTTTGCTCAAAAAACAAAATAAATTCTATATTAACTTCAAAGAAGTGTCTGACTGGCACAGATAGAATTGCAGAGGTAGCAAAAAAAATAAAAAGTAAAATTTATATTAATGTTCAAGGTGATGAACCGATTTGTAATCCTTCTGACATTAAAAAAATTATAAAGTATGCAAAAAGAAAGCCAGACTTAATTATAAACGGTTATACAGAAATTAAAGATAAAGAAATGTTCTATTCACCTAATGTTCCAAAAGTTATTTTTGATAATAAAGAATATTTAATTTATATGTCTAGAGCCGGAATTCCATCAAATAAGAATAAGACTTTTGTGAAGGCATGGAGGCAGGTTTGCATCTACGCATTTCCATCTAAATCTTTAAAAGATTTCACCTCTGTAAAAAAGAAAACTCTGTTAGAGTCTATAGAAGATTTGGAGCTAAATAGATTTATTGAGCTTGGTTATCGTATAAAAATGATAAAAATGTCAAATAAGTCAATTCCTGTTGATACTAAAAATGATTTAAAAAAAGTAATTAATAAAATTAAAAATTAATATATTTATTTTTAATTTATTATTCCTTTAATTTTTTTTTTTAAATTTGGATGAATTGAAGATTTCATTTCGTTTAAAAAAATTCTAAGTATATTTGTTGAATTTTTATATTTAGTATCTTTGAAATAATTATATTTTTTTAAATGTTTTTTAAAGTCTTCTGACCACATCCATTTTTTTTTTTTCAGTAATCAAAATAGATTTATTAAATCTACCAATAGATATTGGTTTTATATGTTGAATACATTTTTTTTCGAAACTTAAGCCACAATATTTAAATATTTTCTTTGAATAACGTTCAGGGTAATTTGAAAAATCTTCATACTTAAAAATAGGAATCTTAAATTTCTTTTTAAGTTCCTCTAAATGCTCATATTGTTTCAGCCAAACTTTTTCTCTTCTTTTTAAGTTATCATTTTTAACGTAATTTTTCCATAAACTGTACTGGCTCATTAAAGCATCCTTTGGATCTCTAATTAAACCAATAAGCTTCAAATCAATTTTTTTTTTTTGGGAATAATTTATTAAAAGATCTATAGCTTTTTTATTTCCTAAGTATTGTGGACTTTTATCAAATAATACTGGTCCATAAGTTGTAAATATTTGATCCATTATTTCAAATAAAATTCTTTTAGTTAATTTTTTTTTTATTCTTACAAATGGTAAACATTCTTTCATTCTTTTTTTAAATGGTTCTGTATTGCCATTTAGTGCTTTTTTGCCTAGACTCCAAAATTGAACTTCCCAATTATTAATATCTTGATTTTGATGAAATATTTTTACTGATTTATTTTTCTGAAACATGTTAAAAACAGCTGTTGAGCCACATCTTTTTGCACTCAACAAAATTATTAATTTTCTTTTTCTCATTTTAAGATTTACACTCATTTTTAATTAATAATATTTCATATTGCCTTCTATTTTTTGAGTTAATTGGGTTTCTTTTAGCATGTTTAAACTTATTTCTTTGAATTCCAAATGTTTTTGATGCACACCTTTCTAAAATTTCTTGATAATAGTTTTGTGAAAGTGGATACTCAAATACTAAATAATCAATATTATTTTCCTCTAAAAAATCAAACATACTTTTAGAATCTAATTTAGAGAAAAAAGATTGTCTCGACACAAAATTATAATTTATTAATGCGTGACTTCTGGTGGATTGTGAAAGAACAATATTATTATCAATTTGTAAATTGTCATTACCAATTTTTTTTTCAATCCATTTTATCTCATCATAATTCTGTGCAGTGAAGCTATAATATTTATCCAGTCTCTCTTTTGAAAAATTTGCTGGAAAATAAAGATATATTGATAAGATAGCAGCACCAATAACCATAATCATTATTGTTGAATTTAATATTATGTAAAGTGATCTTAAATAATAATTTGATAAATATTTAGCAACTAATAAAAATGAAACAAAATATCCAGCAAGAAAATATCTTGGTTGAAGATTTGGCAAGGTTACTAAAAATAAATATTCAGAAATAATTAGACCAATAAGAACTAGATCGAAAAAATTAACTTTCCTTAGTTTCGCTGAAATAAATAGTATATAAATTGAAATCATAAATCCAAAAAAATAAGTAGGGCCCACATATACGGTAAAATTAGCTAAACTTACTGGAATTGATATCAAAAATGGAGTAGCCCAAAAAGAGTAGCTTTCTCTTGCAAAAAAAGTTGCCGTATCAGTTTTTATAGATTCTTGCATCATTAACTTTACTTCGCTAGGGCTAGATTTAAAACTTTCAAACATAGGAGGTAATGGATCCCCGTAATAAATAAAATTTACTAAATAAAATGGAAGCACAAGTAAAATTAAAATTGTTATTGATGATATTACAAAACTTAAAAAAAATTTTCTTTTAAATGAAATATAAAATAATAATAAATACACATAAAAAGCTACTATTAAAAAAGAAATCTTACTAACCACTGCATAAGCCAAAAAAGCTATAATTACAAAAATTGTTTTTTTATTAATTTGATTATTTGCAACTAAGTATGTTGATAAAAATATTAGAAATGTTTGAAAAAACTGAGGCTTACTTGATGTAATTAACCATAAAATTAAAGGGGTAGAAAAAATAAACAAAATAAAAAATTTAACGTTATTAAAATTATTAGTATTACAATAATTTAAAAAAATTAATGACAAGAGTATTAAAACAAAAAAATTATTTAATTGAGGAAGATTTAGACTATACAAAGATAATGAAAATAAATTAAAAAAATCTCCTATTCCTATTAACTGATAGTGTAACCAGTCATACCTAGGGAGAAATCTATTATTTTTTAAAATTTCAATTGGTGCACCAAGATGATAGTCTAAGCTATCTGCATCACTTGGTGGAATTAAAGATAATAAAAAAAATAAAATTATTAAAAGTGAAAATATTATTAAGTATTTTTTTTTAAAACTAAATACGTGATTACTAAAAATTTCAGGTAATTTTCTTTTGTTTAAAATTACGGTATAAAAGATAAATGATACATAGAGCGAAATGATTAATAATCTACTAATATAAAAAAGAGATAAAAAATAAGATAAGTAACTGATAATTATAATTAATAATGAATATGTAGAAACAAAATTAATTATTATATTATTCTCACTTACTTTTATTACATCATTAAATTTTAAAGAAACATAGATTAAATGAGTGAAAATAATTAAAGAGGATATTAAATTAATATAGTTATTATCGAAAAAAAACATAAATTTTCTATAAACTTTTAATTAATTTTATTTCTTGTTTTAATACCTTATGTATATCATTCTTATTCATTGCTAAGATAGATCTCGCCATCATTAAGTTATTTTTTTTTTTATTTTTAAGAATATTATAAATATATTTTAATAATTTATTTTCTTCACCAATATTTATTAAGTAACCATTATAATTTGATTTAATTAAATCATTTATACCATCAACGTTAGTGCCTATAATTGGAACTCCCACGGCCATCACTTCCAAAATTGTCTTCGGATTACCCTCATAATTAGAAGTTTGAACATAAATAGGATATTTGCTAATAAATTCTGGTAATTTGTTGTTATCTACCCTATCGATAAATTTTACATTTACTTTATTTTGAATACATAAATTAGTTAATTCATTTTTTAAAGTACCTTTTCCAATTATATCTAGTGATATTTTTTGATTAGCTATAGCATTAATTATCATTCTATGATTTTTTTCTTTTTCCAACCTTCCTATTGATAATATTTTGTTTTTAAATTTTTTTTTATTTTTTTTAGGTTTAAATTTTTTTAGATCTATGAAGTTAGGAACTACATGAATTTTTTTTTTTACTTTAAATTTTGTAATTATAAATTTCTTTATTTTTGATGTCGTTACAACTATACAATCTGATTTATTATATGCTATGAATGAAATTAAAAAATATAAATAATTTCGTAAAAAATGATTCTTTTCTAAAGTCGAATTCTTGTAAAGTTCATATCCACATCTGATATAT
>MDTB01013815.1_pt1 | contig 16302 bp, 16 predicted proteins | sample 811161 | NCBI WGS metagenome assembly MDTB01 (sample SAMN05326650, study PRJNA326480) | marine metagenome | isolation source: seawater | place: Mediterranean Sea | collected 2009 | reverse complement strand
TAATCTTGAAATAAGAGTTTCACTTTCTGTAGGCCTTGCTTCTCTTTTAAAATACCCTCCAGGAATTTTTCCCGCAGCATAGTATTTTTCTTGGTAATTTACTGACAAAGGAAAGTAATCTACTTCAGGATTTATTTTTTTTGCCCCTACAACAGTAGCTAAAACAACTGTTTCACCACAAGTTGCAATTATAGCACCATCTGCTTGTCTTGCGATTTTTCCCGTTTCTAAACTAATTTTCTTTCCACCAACTTCAATTTCTTTTTTAAATATTTTGAACATTTATTTCCTTAAATTTAGTTTTGTTAATATATTTTTATATGAGTCAATTTTATTTTTCTTAAGATAATCTAAAAGTTTTTTTCTTTTATTAACTGCTTTTAATAATCCTACAGATGAGTGTTTGTCTTTTTTAAACTGCTTTACGTGTTTAGACAATGTTTCTATTTTATTTGTTAAAAGAGCTATTTGAACCTCAGAGGAACCTGTGTCTTTTTCATGTAAGTTTACTTCGGCAATATTTTTTTTCATAATTTTCCTATTTATTAGCTTGTTTAATTAAATTTTCAATTTTTTCTGCATAGTCAAAAGACTCGTCTTTTACAAAAAATAGTTTTGGTAAAAATTTCATTATTATTTTTTTGGATAATACTTTTCTTATAATAAAAGAGAATTCTTTAAGTTTAGCCACAATTTCCTCTGAATTTTTACCTCCTAAAGGTAGTACAAATACTTTGGCAGTTTTTAAGTCAGGACTCATCCTTACCTCAGTGACTGTGATTTCTTTAGTGTTAATACATGGTAATTTTGCCTCATCTTTTAAAAATATCATACTTAATGATTGTTTTACCATTTCTCCAACTCTTAATTGTCTTTGAGTAACTGGTTTACCTGCATTTGCCATAAAATTAAATCACCCTTTCCGTTGTGCTAGAACTGTAAGCTTCTATAATGTCTTTTTTTTGAAAGTCATTAAAATCTCTAAAAGATATACCACATTCTAGACCAGCTGACACTTGCTTGGCTTGATTTTTTTCCCTAAAGATAGTGCTTATTTTACCATTGTAAATTATTGTTCCATCTCTAATAATTCTTGCTAAAGCGTCTTGTGAAATTTCACCATCAATTACTTTTGAGCCAGCAACTTTTCCGATTTTTGATACTTTAAAAATTTCTATAATTTCTGCTGAACCAATTACTTTTTCCTCTATATCTGGGGTCAAAAGTCCAGACATCTGATTTTTCACATAATCGATTAATTCATAAATTATATTAAAAGAAGAAATTTTGACATTATTTTGTTCTGCAATCCTTTTTGCTTCTTTGCTTGGTTTGACATTAAAAGCAATTAAAATTGCATCTGATGCTTTTGCTAAATTAACATCTGTTTCAGTGACCATTCCAACATCTGATAAAATAATTTTTACTTTTACTTCATCATGTTTTATTTGATTAATTGCATTTTTAATAGCCTCGGATGACCCATGTACATCTGATTTTACAATAATATTTAAATCTTCTGATTTATTATCTTTAAAAGCTGACTCTTGTGTAAACATTGTTAATGGATTTTTAAATATTTTTGTCTCTTCGACTCTTGCCTCGGACAAAGATTTTACCTCTTTTTCTGTATCTAATACTAAAAAATCGTCTCCAGATTTTGCTGCACCATTTATCCCTAAAACTTCTACAGGAGTAGATGGCAATGCTTCACTAACGTGATTTCCATTGTCATCTATTATAGCTCTTACTTTGCCCCATTTTAAACCACAAACAAAATGGTCTCCTTTTTTCAGTTTTCCAGACGTAACTATTATATTAGCAATCGGACCTCTTCCTATATCAATCTTAGACTCTAAAACAACACCATTAGGGTTACTATTAAAGTCACATTTTAAATCTAAAAGTTCAGCTTGCAGTAAGATCAGTTCTAGGAGTTTATCAATATTTTTTTTTGTTTTTGTGGAAATTTCAACCATTATAGTATCACCAGATAGATCTTCAGAGATTAGTTCATGCTCTAAAAGCTGGTTTCTAATTTTTTGTGGATCAGCATCAGGAAGATCACATTTATTAATAGCAACAACAATTGGTACTTTTGCTGCTTTTGCATGTTTTATAGACTCAACGGTTTGTGGCATTACTCCATCATTTGCGGCAACCACTAAAACTACTATATCTGTTAGTTTTGAACCTCTGGCTCTCATCTCTGTAAATGCAGCATGCCCTGGTGTGTCTATAAATGTAATTTTTTGATTATTTTTTTTTATTTGATATGCTCCTATATGTTGTGTAATCCCACCAAATTCTCCTGATACTATATTTGTGCTTCTTATAACGTCCAATACTGAAGTTTTGCCATGGTCAACATGGCCCATTACAGTAATAATTGGTGGGCGGTTTTTTAGATTCTCAGATTTTGACTCTTTGATATTTTTAATAATTTCTTCTGCTTTTTTTTCCCTAATAGGATTATGGCCAAATTCTTTGACTAAATACTCTGCGGTATCTGAGTCAATTGTATGATTAATTGTTACTGCAACTCCCATACCCATTAAATGTTTAATTATATTTGAAGATTGTTCTGCCATTCTATTAGCAAGATCTCTAATAGTTATGATCTCAGGTATGTTAATATCTCTTTTAATATTAGAATTTTTTTCGTCGGTTGTTTGACTTTTGGATACCCTAAGTTCCTTTTCTCTTGCTCGCTTAATAGATGCAAGACTTCTAGATTTAAATTCTAAATCTTCACTTAAAGCCCTTGAGACTGTCAATTTAGTCTCTCTTTTTTTTGTGGTAAATTTAGACTTATTATCTTTGTCTTTCTGACTATTTTCACCTCTTATTCCTTTCATGGCTTTTTGTTCTGCCAGTTTCCTACGCTCGTAATCACTTAATTTTGAAGCTACGGGCTTCGGTTTAAAAGTTTTTTTAAAAGTGTTTGAGATTTTGTTTAAAGGTTTTGAAAATTTTTTTTCATTAAAAGAAAATTTTTTTTTGTTTTCAAAATTTTTTTGAGAAACAAAGTCTTTTTTTGGTTTTCCTGATATTGTAAGTTTTTTTTTTTGTTTTTCCATTTTTCATCAATTAGTTATTATAAACTTTTTCTCGAGCTTTCATTATAAGTTCGTCTGCCTCTGTTCGAGATAAAGCAAAATCCTCTAGATAACCGTTAATTTTAACTTTTTCTCCCTTTATTACATCAAATCCACCAATTAATTCATCAGAGGCAAGATCAGCAAAATCGTTTAATGTTAATATTTTTTTCTCTCCTAATGTTAAAAGCATTCCTGGAGTAAGCCCTTTATGATTAATTAAATCTGTCTCCAAACCTAAATCTTTTATCTTTTTTTGAATTTCCTCTTGATTTTTTTTATCAAATTCTATTGCTCTCTCTATAAGCTCCTTAGCTGTTTCCTCCTCTATACCCTCAATCCTCACTAAATCATTTAATTTAGTATCTTTAATAAGATCAATTGTTGAGAATCCCTCTGCAACTAAAAGTTGGCCTAAAGTTTCATCAACTTCAAGATTTTTCATTAGATTTTCTGTTCTATCTTTAAATTCCTCTTGTCTTCTTTCAGACTCCTCTTTATCAGTCATGATATTTATTTCGTAATCGATTAACTTTGTAGCAAGCCTAACATTTTGCCCTCTTCTACCAATCGCTTTGCTTAAATTTTCCTCAGTTAAGATAACATCCAGTTTTTTTGCATCTTCATAAATATTAACTTTTAAAACATCTGCAGGTGACAGGGCATTTGATACTACTACCGATATGTCTTCAGACCAATTGACAATATCAATTTTTTCTCCTTGCAATTCATTTACTACAGCTTGAACTCTACTACCCCTCATTCCTACACATGCTCCAACAGGATCTAAAGATGTATCAATAGCTTTTACACAAATTTTTGCCCTACTTCCTGGATCTCTTGCTGAAGATTTTATTTCTATTAATCCATCATATATTTCTGGAACTTCTTGAATAAAAAGTTTTTCCATAAATTTAGGATGAGCTCTTGATAAAAAAATTTGCTGTCCTCTTTGCTCTCTTCTTACATCATGACAATAGGCTTTAACTCTATCGCCTGCTTTAATATTTTCTCTTGGTATCATTTCATTTTTTTGAATAATTGCCTCTGCTTTGCCTAAATCGATAATGACATTTCCAAATTCTAATCTTTTAACTATTCCACTTAATATTGTATCTTTTTTATCTATGAAATCATTAAACTGTCTTTCTTTTTCTGCTTCTCTCACACTGAAACTAATAACCTGTTTTGCTGTCTGTGCTGCAATCCTCCCAAAATCAAATGTTGGGAGAGGTTGTAGTATTTCCTCACCTAATTTTTTTTCTCCATTTAAAGATTTTGCTTTTTCTAAGCTTATCTCTGTATTATTATTTTCTGGATTTTCAACTATTATTAATTTTCTGTAAATTTCAATATCGCCATTATCTCTATTTATATTGACATGTATCTCATTCTCGTTTCCGAATTTAGATTTTGCTGCTTTTGCAATGCCACTCTCCATAGAGTTTATAATTAATTCTTTATCTATAGATTTTTCTAATGCTACTGCCTCTGCAATTCTTAATAATTCAAGTTTATCTGCTCTTCTATTTAACATATTTAGTCTTCCAAAAAAAAATGGGCCGAAGCCCAATTTGATATAACAACAATGTTATAGGTCTTATAAATAATATTTTTAAATTTTCAACTTATTATTATTTACTAAAAATGTCTTTTTTATCTACTTTTTCCCAAGAAAAAGAGCCATCAGATCCTGGATCTCTTCCAAAATGACCATAAGCTGAAGATTTTTCATAAATAGGTTTATTTAATTCAAGCATCTCTCTAATTCCTCTTGGACTTAAATCAAAATTTTTTTTAATTAAATTTTCTACATGTTTATTCTTTTCCTCGTCATTATCAAATAGATCTACATATATTGAAAGTGGTTTTGATACTCCAATTGCATATGCAAGTTGTATAAGACATTTGTCAGCAAACTTTGAAGCAACAATATTTTTTGCTAAATATCTTGATGCATACGCAGCTGATCTATCAACTTTTGTTGGATCTTTTCCTGAAAAAGCTCCTCCTCCATGTGGTGCAGCTCCACCATAGGTATCTACAATTATTTTCCTGCCTGTTAAACCACTATCTCCATCAGGTCCACCAATAACAAAGTTTCCAGTTGGATTAACATAAATTTCCTCTTCAGATAAATTATTTAATAAGTGTTTTGGTATGGATTTTTCAATATATGGTTTTACCAAATCTCTAACTTGAGATTGATTAACATCAGCAGAATGTTGTGTAGATATAACTACAGATTTTACATTGGCTGGCTTTCCGTCATTATATTCGATAGTAATTTGACTTTTGGAGTCCGGCTCTATGTTTTTTAGTTTTCCAGATTTTCTATCCTCAGCCATTAACCTCAAAATTTTATGTGAATAATGTATTGGAGCTGGCATTAAAACCTCTGTTTCATTGCACGCATATCCGAACATTATTCCTTGATCTCCTGCTCCTTCATCTTTAGCTCCTGAGGAGTCCACACCCATAGCAATATCTGATGATTGCGCATGTAAATGGCTTTCTATTTTGGTGGCTTCTTTATAGGTAAAACCATTTTGGTCGTATCCAATATCTTTTATACAATCTCTAACTTTTTGAACTAAATCATCTTTTTTTATTTCAGGTCCTCTAACTTCACCTGCCAATACAACTTTATTAGTTGTGGTTAAAGTTTCACATGCAACCCTAGACTGAGGTTCAGCTTCAAGGTAGGTGTCAACAACCATATCAGATATTCTATCACATACTTTGTCTGGATGACCCTCTGAGACCGACTCGCTTGTAAACAAATAATTTTTTTTCATTTATTTTTTTTTTAAAAAGAAAATTAAAGTAATATAAAAAAATACTAAAAAAAAGAAAATCTTATTACCATAAATGCTAAAGAATGTTGGAAATGCCTTAGAAACTGAATTTATTTCAATGCTTCCCTTTTCGGTTGTGCTTAACTTTCTATTAACTTTGCCAATTAAACTTACATGAGCTGAAATTCCATTATTGGCAACCCTTAAAACATCTTTACCCTCCTCAATTGATCTAAATATAGAATGGGAAAAATGTTGAATTGGTCCTATGCTATTTCCAAACCACCCATCTTCAGAAATATTTAAAATGAAATCATAACTACTTTTATTTAAGTTTAGTTGTCCAGAAAATATGATTTCATAACAAATCAAAGGTAAAAATGAAATTGAATTAATATTTATAATATTTCTTTGATTAGATGAATTAAATGATTTATAGCCATGTGTAATTTTCTTTAGGCCAAAATTACTTAAAAATTTTTCAAAAGGAAGAAATTCTCCAAATGGGACAAGTTTATTTTTATTATAATTATCCTCAATTACAAATTCTTTATTAAATACAGCTAATGAATTATAAATTTTTTCTCCATCATCTAAAGTAATACCTAATATTATTTTTGTATTATTTGTTAGTTGATTAGAGATTTCGCTAAAGTCATTTTCAAACTTATTTATTTCACCAATATTAGTGATACCCTCTGGAAAAACTAACAAAAAATCCTTATTCAGTGGATTACCTATTTCAATCAAATCCTTTAGCTTCTTTTCTATTGGTTCTTCTACAAAAAACCTTTCTATCTTAAAGACGGGTGAAACTAATTTAATTGCTGGAGAAATTTGTTTTTTATCTGTCTGTTCGATCTTTTCGATCCTCTTATTTCCGTAATAAAAGTTAATAAATAAAATAAGTATTGCTATAAATACGGTAGTAAATTTTTTAAAACTACTAATATTGAATAAAATTATTATTGGTAAACAATAAAATGTTATAGTTAATAAATTAAAAGAATAAGTTCCAATTAAACTAAGTATTTGCAAAGAGGTTGTAATCTCTATCAAGCTAAATGATAAAAGATTCCATGGGAAACCACCAAATATTGTTCCTCTTAGGTATTCAAAAACAGATATCATGACCGAAAAAATCAAAATAGAACTAAAATTCATCCCCACATTAAAAAATTTTAATGAAAAAGAAAATAATCCATAAAATATAGACAAAAAAAAAGGAATTATAAAGATTGATAAAAAAATTAAGTTTTCAAAATTTTCATCAAATCTCAAGGAATTTGAAATCCAATATAAATTTGATAAAAAATAACCAAACCCATAGATCCAACCAATAAAAAAATTATTTAGTAAATTTTGATTAAGATTTTTGACCAAAATATAAAATAAAAAAGGAAGTGTAAAAAAATTTATAAAAAAAAAATTATATGGAGGCAAACTAAATGAGGTCGTAATTCCTAAAATAAATAGAATTATAGTCGTTAAAAATTTATTATTTAAAATTGATGTCAATTTAAAAATTAAGTTGTTTGAATATCAAATTTTCTTTTTTGTACATTTTTTTAAAATCTGTATTTTTTAAGTGGTCATAACCACTTAAATGCAAATATCCATGTATCCACATCCTATCTAGCTCATGGCTAAACAAAGATTTGCGAGATCTTTTGTTAACAATTTCATAACTAATTGCAATATCTCCAATATAAAAATTGTTTTTCAATTTTATTTTTAAAGGAAATGATAAGACATCAGTAGGTTTTTTGACTTTTCTAAATTTGTTATTTAAGCATTTCATTTTATGGTTACTAGTTAAGAATACAGTGAATTCTTTTTTAATTCCTGGTGAATTAAAATAATTATTCAATTTTGTTTGTTTTAATTTAAAGTAATTCTTTATATTTTTAATTTTTTTTTTTCCATTTTGGTGAGTCGACTACAACATGTATTTTGATCATTTCTTAAAATTCTGATCAGAATATGCTTTCACAATTTTAGAAACAAGTGGGTGTCTTACAACATCTAAGTGATCAAAATCTATTATGGATATCTCATTTAAGTGTTCAAGAATTTCTTTTGATCTTTTAAGACCTGATAAAGATTTATTAGGTAAATCTATTTGAGATGGGTCACCATTAATAACAATTTTAGAATTTTCACCTATTCTAGTTAAAAACATTTTAATTTGTGTGTCTGTTGCATTTTGAGCTTCATCTAAAATAGCAAATGAATTTTTAAGTGTTCTTCCACGCATAAATGCTAAGGGTGCTATTTCTATGTCTCCAATTTCAATACGTTTCTGTATTTTTTCAAAATCAAGAAGATCATACAATGCATCATATAAAGGTCGTAAATATGGATCTACTTTTTCTCTCATGTCACCAGGTAAAAAACCTAATCTTTCTCCAGCTTCAACCGCAGGTCTTGATAATATTATTCTCTCTATTTTTTTATCCAGTAACATTGTAAGACCCACAGCGACAGCTAAGTAAGTTTTTCCAGTTCCAGCAGGTCCAGAAGATATTATAACCTCGCTGTCTCTTAATGCTCTAACATATTTTTTTTGTTTTTTAGACCTTGGTATCACAGACTTTTTAGGAGTTTTAATTATATATTCAATTTTATCTGTTTTTTCTTCAATCATAAATTTGTTTACCGATGATATTACGTCTTTCTTCTCAATTGCACCATTATTTATAAATTGATCAAATAAAAAAACAATTGCATTCTTTACAATTTCATTTTTTTTTGGTGTACTTTTTACTAAAATTGAATTTCCACGAGAATAGATACTTGTTTCTGTTATTTTCTCTAAGTCTTTTAGATTATTGTTAAACTCACCAACAATGCCCATTAATATTTCGTTATTTTTAAATATGATACTTAAAGTATTATTTTCTGAATAAACAAATTTTAAGTCATCGATAGCTTTTTTATAATTGACAGTATTCAAATTAAGCTGCTCTCATACTTTTGTTATTGTCTATTTTTCCAAACAATGTATTTCGATTAATTTTTTCAATTTTAACATTAACTAATTTTCCGATATGTTTGTCTTCTGCCTCGAATATAACAGGATTTAAAAAAATATTTCTTCCAAAATACTCTTTTTGATTTTTTAACTTGTTTTCTACTAAAACTTCAACAGAAGAGTTTATTAAAGAGGAATTTTTATTTATTTGATGATCCTCTAACACTTTTTGTAAATTTAATAAACGTTCTTTAGCGATTTCTTTGTCAACTAGATCTAATTTTGATGCAGGTGTTCCAGGTCTAGGGTTAAATATAAAAGAATAAGAATTAATGAACCTAATTTTTTTTACTAAATTCATTGTATCTTTAAAATCACATTCCATTTCTCCTGGATATCCTATAATAAAATCGCTTGAAAATTCAACATTTTTGTTTTTTTGTTTAATCGATTTATAAATTTCCAAATATTTTTCTACCTTATGATTTCTATTCATTAATTTTAAAATTTTATTAGAACCACTTTGAATTGGTAAGTGGATAAATGGCATCAATTTTTTTGAGCTAGAGTAACATTCGATTAAATCTTCTGTCATATCCCTTGGGTGTGAAGTTGTGTACCTAATTCTAACTAGCTCTTTTATTTTATCTAATTCTGTAATTAAGTCAGATAATCTATAATTTCTACCTTTGTCCCTAAAATAATATGCATTTACATTTTGTCCCAACAAAGTTATTTCTTTTGCTCCATTTTTTACTAATCCCTCTGCCTCCTCAACAATTTTTTTAAAAGGCCTTGAATACTCTGGTCCTCTTGTATATGGCACAACACAAAAATTACAAAATTTATCACATCCCTCTTGTATTGTTAAAAAGGAAGATACTTTACTATCGTTATTTTTTAATTTATCCAAATAATTAAATTTATCTTCGGTATTGAAATCCGTTAGTTCTTGTTTTTTATTGAAGTTAAAATTTTTAATGACTTTATTTATTTTGTGATATGATTGAGGCCCAATAATAATATCAATATAAGGCTCTCTTTTAATCATTTCTCCACTTTCTGCCTGAGCAACACAGCCTGCTATTATTACAATTGGTTTTTTTTTATTTTTATAATTTTTTCTAATTCTACCAATTTCATCATAAACTTTTTCTTTTGACTTATCTCTGATATGACATGTATTTAATAAATAACAGTCTGCATTTAGATGATCTTGTGTTTTGAAATAACCTATGTTTTTCACAGTATCGTAAATGCGATTTGTATCGTACTCATTCATCTGGCATCCAAAAGTTTTTATGAAAATTTTTTTCACAATTAATCAGATTTATCTTTAACACAGTAAAGTTCTAATTTAGAATCGACTAATTTATATCCGTGTTTTTCTGCAATTTTTTTTTGAATATTTTCAATTTCCTCACTTGTGAATTCAATTATATTTCCAGTTTTTATATCGATGAGATGATTATGGTCATCGTTTAACTCATATCTTGCTTTTCCATCTTTAAAATCATGCTTCATTAAAATACCTGACTCCTCAAATAACTTTACTGTTCTGTAAACAGTTGCAATGCTTATTTTGCTATCTATATCTGAAACTCTTTTATAAAGTTCGTCCACATCTGGATGATCTGACTCTCCGTATTGTTTTTTTGACTCCGATAAAACTCTAGCAATAGTTCTTCTTTGATCGGTTAGTTTAACACCTTTTGCTAAACATTTTTGTTCTATTGTATCTGTCATAATATTATTTTAACTCAAATAAAGTGGTTTAATCAAATTTTTTATCAATTTTCCTTTTTTTAATAATTCTAAAACCTTAGAATAGTCGTATTTTTCAACATCTTTTGATGAAAATCCATATATTTTAAATTTGTAAATTAAATTAAGAGCTTTTAAAGTTGATATAGAAGTCCTTATACTTGAGTATTTACCAGGTCCTATATTAACCATAACTGTATCTACAGACTCAAAACCTACTATCTTATTATCCAAAAATTTAAACAAAAGTACAGCAAACCTATCAAAATTTTTTCTACTGTTTTCATAATCATTAGTATAAGTTTTATTATCATCTATGATTTTGAAAATTATTTTTTCATTTGCTGCATCAATTATCAAATTTTTTTTTATTTTATTTTTCACAAATAGCTCATCTTTTGCCGGGCAAGATATTAAATATTTTCCTAATGATCATGGTGTTATATCGATTATGTATCATAGATTTGGCGAAAATAAATATCCATCAACAAATATTAAAATAGATGTTTTTAAAAAGCAACTTGAACTAATCCAGAAAAATAATATAGAATATTACGATCCTAATAAGTTTGATATTGAGTTTAATAATCCAAAAACTAATAAAAAGGTTTTAATTACTATTGACGATGCTTTTTCATCTTTTTATGAAAATGCTTGGCCAATACTCAGGGAAAAGAAAATACCATTCATATTATTTGTATCTACGGAACCTATCGGTAAGTCAGGATACATGAACTGGGATCAGATTAAAGAGGTATCAAGTTACGATTTTGCATATATTGGGAATCACTCGCATACTCATGAATATTTATTAAATTTTCAATATGCAGAATTTGAGAAAGATATAAAAAATTCTATGAAAATATTTAAAGAAAAATTGGGATCCAATTCAATTTTTTTTTCTTATCCATTTGGAGAATATAATTTAAAGCAAACAATGTTTATCCAGAAAAACTTTAAGTATGGTTTCGGTCAGCATTCTGGGGTAATTGACTTAACTAAAAATCAGTATGAACTCCCAAGATTTCCAATAAATGAAAAATACGGGGACTTAGAGCGATTTGAATTTATTCTTAAATTATTTCCTATAGCATACAAGAACTTAAGACCAGAAGATAAATTTGTTAATAAAACACAAAATCCACCTACTGTAGAAATAGATTTTTTTGATGAACAGCTATATATCAAAAACATTAATTGTTTTTCAAATGAAGGGGGCCAATGGAGAAATTCAATCATGAAATTTAGAAAAAATACTTTGGAAATAAATTTTAGAGAAAAATTTACATTTAGGCGAGGCAGAGTAAATTGTTCAATTAAAGATGGTGATGTTTGGAGGTGGTTAGGTACTCAAATCTCTCTAGAAATTGATTAAATTAAATTTTTATATTTAACACTCAAAGGCATCAGTTTTACGTCATCAAAATCTTTTAAAGAATTTTGATTTATAATTTGTTTAAGTATTTTTGTGTATTCTTTGCCAGTTTCAGCATAATTATCTAACTGATCAGCAAGTAATAAACTATCAAGTTTATCGCTCTCATCTCGTAATTGAGCTCTTAATTGTCTAAAATTTTTGTAACTAGAGTGAGTATTCAAATTTCTCTGATAAGCTCTTACGGATGCTTTTAATACTTTAAATTTCATTACTTTATGTTTTGTATCACTTTCAGCTCCTGCGGGCTTGATGCCATCACCTGACCACGTCCATTGACCAAATAATGCATTGCCCTCAAGAGCAAACCTAGATGTTCCCCATCCGGTCTCTTTAGCTGCCTGTGCTATAGCTAATGAAACTGGAATAATATCCATTCTTACTTTTAAGGTAGGTATGTCTTTATTTAAAACACCATACTGTTTAAATTTACGATTTAACCAGTTTATTTCTTTTTTTGAATTTTTATTTTTATTTAATACACTAAATAATTTTTTTCTATCCAGTAGTATTAAATTATTTTCTTCTAATATTAACGGTAAAATAATTTGAATAAATAAGTTCTTTCTTTTTTTCGAATTTTCAATTTGTTTAATTTCATTTGGCAAAAGAGACAATCTTATAGGCTTAACTGTTTTACTTTTTCTGACTTCACTTAATGAGTAGTTTGTATCTCTAAAAAGCTGCTCTATAGTTGAAGCACTAAGTCTAACAGTATCTTGAGGTAAATCTTCAAATTTAAAGATATCCTCCAAAATATTAGACAAATCTAGCCCCTCATCTATTTTTGATTTATTTTCTAAGTCATCACTTTCAAGAACTTTTTTAAATTTCTTGTTAGACTCATTAAATTTCAAATTCTTCACAACTTTAGGATTCATTTCTGAAAATAACGGGATTATAAAAGCAATAACAATTATCAAGAAACTCGAGAGACCTGTTAAGTATAAAGTCTTAAATTTTTCAAATCCAAATTTAAATGTTGATTTTTTTTTTATTATTATCCCCTTAGAAGACAAAAATTTTTTAAGTTTTAAAAACTGGTTGACGTTAAAATTTTTTTTAATTAGTTTATTTGGGAATATCTTTTTCAAATAGCCTCAACTTCTTTAACTTCTGGTATGTAATGACAAAGTAAGTTTTGAACACCTTGTTTTAAAGTTAATGCTGCGCTTGGACATCCTGAGCAAGCACCTTGGAGTTCCACACGCACAACTCCATCCTTAAATTCTTTGAATTTAATATCACCTCCATCTCTAGCCACTGCAGGTCTAATTTTAGTTTCTAATATTTTTATAATTTGTCCTTCAACAGTAGAAGTGTCTAAATCCTTTTCTTCTATCAATTTTGAAATTACATTTTCATTTCCTTGTGCAAAATAATCATTAATAAAAGAAATAATAATATGTTTAAGGTCTTCCCAATTTAAGCTGTCTTCTTTGTTTACAGAGATGAATTTATCAGACAGAAATACACTTTTAACTCCGTCTACAGATAGAATATTTTTTATAAGTTCATTATTGGTTTTGCTAATTTCAGTAATTTCTATTGGACCAATTAAAGATACATTTTTTCCAGGTATGAACTTTAATGAATTTGGGTTTGGTGTTATTTGTGTTTGAACGAACATTTTATAAATATAGGTATAAGATAGAATTTTTAAAGTAAATAATCCTCAAAAACCAAACTTTTTCTTGATATCTTCTATTTTTTTTGATGCTAATTCTTTAGCTTTTTTGCTACCCTCTCTTAAAACTTGATCTATATAAGAAGTATCTTCCTTTAATTTTCTAATTTCTTTTGAAATTGGTGAAATTTTTTTTACTAATAGCTCTGACAATTTTTCTTTAAACATTGAGAAATTTTGACCTTTAAATTCATTTAATAGATCTTCATTTTTTATTCCGCTTAAACTCGAATAAATTCCAATTAAATTCTCAATTTCTGGCCTCGACTTTAAATTATCTACACTAATTGGAAAAGAATTTATATCTGTTTTGGCTTTTTTAATTTTATTTATTATTTCACTTTCCGTGTCAGTTAAATTTATTCTACTCAAATCAGATGGGTCTGATTTGCTCATTTTCTTTGTTCCGTCCTTTAAACTCATTATTCGTGCGAAATTTTCTTGAATTAAAGGTTCTGGAATTTTAAAAAAATCAACTGCATCAAAATCAGTATTAAATTTTTTAGATATATCTCTGGCTAATTCCAAATGCTGTTTTTGATCTCCTCCTACAGGAACGTGAGTTGCATCGTATAAAAGAATATCAGCAGCCATAAGTATTGGATAAATGTAAAGACCAACACTAGCTTTTTCTTTATCTTTACCAGCCTTTTCTTTAAATTGAGTCATTCTATTCAGCCAACCCATTCTTGCAACACAACTTAGTAACCAGGATGCCTCTGAGTGAGCAGATACTGATGACTGATTAAAAATTATACTTCTCTCTGGATTTATACCACTTGCTAAAAATGTTGCGGCAGTCTCTCTGATATTCTGTTTAAGAATTTTTGGATCTTGTTTTACAGTGACCGCATGTAAGTCAACAACACAAAATATACATTCATTATTATCATTTTGAAGATCAACGAAATTTTTAATAGCTCCAATATAATTACCCAAATGAAGATTGCCTGTAGGCTGAACACCTGAAAAAATTTTTTTAACCGCCATGTTAGTACTTTATTTTAATATCACTCAATTTAAAAGCTTTTGTGAGCAATGAAATAACAAAATAAATTGAAATACTTAATATTACTAAAAAAAGCATATAGACAACTTTATAATTGTTATCAAAAAATAATTGATTATTGAAATATAATATTGAGTTATAAAGAAATATTCCCATTATTATTGATGAAAACAAAATTCTAGAAACTTGAAAAATTAATTTTATGTCAAATGTAAAATATTTTTCTTTGTGTAAATAAATATACAATAGTATTGAGTTAACCCATGATGAAATTGAAGTTGCTATTGGAATAATAATAAAACCAAAATCTCTAAAAAAATAAAGACTAATTAAAATATTCAGCAAAACCGAAATAGAAGAAAAATAGAAAGGAATTTTTGTGTTATCCCTTGCAAATATAAAACTTGAAAATATTTTTATTAAAGAAAATGCAGGAAGGCCTAGAGAAAAAAATAACAAAGCTTCTGCAGAATTTTTTACACTTATTTCGTCAAACGATCCATAGCCAAATAACGATGATACAATTTCTTCACTTGCAATAATCAATCCTATTGTTGCAGGAAGACTTAAAAGTAGTGACAATTCCAAAGATTTATTTTGAATCCTATCAATATCTAATTTTTTATTTTGTTGGATGTACTTAGATAGCTTAGGTAGTATAATAGTTCCGATTGCAATACCTGCAATGGCTAGATTTATTTGATAGATTCTATCTGCGTAATATAAATATGAAACTGCACTTGCCTGAAAAGAGGCTATAATTGTACCAACTAAAATATTGATTTGGGTTACTCCAGATGAAAATATACTTGGTGCGAGTTTTTTAAAAAATAATTTTATTTGCTTTGTAAAGCTGAATCGAATTTCGAATTTTGGTTTAAAGTATTTTTTAACGAATATTGTTAAGAAGATTGCCTGTAAAAATCCTGCTATAGATACACTGTATGATAAATAGATAACCAATTTATCATCTAAAATTTTTCCAAAAAATAATACTCCTATCATCAAAATATTTAAAATAATTGGAACAGCAGACGCAACTGCAAACCTGTTATGAGAATTTAAAATTGCAGAAAAAAAAGATGCTAGACTAGCAAAAAGTATAAAAGGGAAAGTGATTTTTGTTAATTGAGTAGCCAACATAAACTTTTCTGGATCTGATTTAAAACCAGGTGCTATTATTGATACAAAAAAAGGCATAAATAATTCAATTAAAATAACAAATGCCAACATAAAAATTGTTAAGATATTAAAAATGTTATTGGCAAAGTTTTCAGACTTTTTTTTTCCCTTAATTAATTGTTTAGAGTAACTTGGAACAAATGCAGCATTGAAAGAACCTTCACTGAATAATCTTCTGAAAGTATTTGGGATTCTAAATGCAACAAAAAAAGCATCAGCTAGAGGTCCAGAACCTAGAAATATTGCGATAAGAATATCTCTGAAATAACCCAAAATACGACTTATTAAAGTATAAAAACTAAAAGTCCCAGTTGACTTAATTATATTCATAAATCATATTAGTCTTAATATTGGC
>MDTB01175917.1_pt1 | contig 16303 bp, 16 predicted proteins | sample 811161 | NCBI WGS metagenome assembly MDTB01 (sample SAMN05326650, study PRJNA326480) | marine metagenome | isolation source: seawater | place: Mediterranean Sea | collected 2009 | reverse complement strand
CTTGATCAGTTACAGCAGCAGTTACTACTGCATTACCAGCAGCAGTTGTCCAAGTGTAAGCGGCAGCAACTACAGCAGCATCAGAAATCATTGTCTGCGAAGAGTAACCAGCTGTGAAAGTACCAGCACCAAGAGCCATAGATACACTAGCACCTGCAGCACTTTCGCCACTATCAGCATCAGCAACACCTGCAGAAACAGTCATTGCACCCATAGGCATAGAAATACCAAATGAAGTTGCACCTGTATCAGCGTCTGTTACGTTAACCTGAGAGTCAGAGTCAGTATCAACAACGTAACCAATAGAGATAGTAGCTCCACCAGCTGCAGTTGAAATACTTACACCTGTACCGTCATCATCGTCAAATCCACCATCAACGTTCATGTCGAAAGCACCATTGTCTGTAGTTGCACCTGATGCAACGCCTCCAACTGAACCTGGGGTGTCAGCGATTGTGATATCACCAACGACGATTGTTGCGCCGCCAGTTGCAAATGTTAATGCCTGTCCGCCACCTGCTGAAGCTGAAGATTCCGTTGAAGGTGTAACAGTCAATGAAAGTGCAGTAGAAATACCAATACCGTTAGCAGTTGTAGTTGATAAACCAAATACAACTGATGAACCCATTACTATTTCACCGTCACCAGTTTGATCGTTTACGTATGCAGCGCTACCTGAGCCTGATACGGAAACATCTGCATATGCGTTAGCTGTAAAAGCTGCAGCAATAGCAGATACTAAGTAAGTTAGTTTTTTCATAGTTTCTTATTTCCTTTCATAAGTAGTTATGTTTTTAATTAAAAACTGTGCTAAATTTACAAAAAAATGATGAAATTTACATAAAGATCAACAGATTTGTCAGAAAAATGCACAATTGTTGCATTTCTGCAACATTAAAGGTTAATTGTTTACTTTATTTCTCCAATATTCTCTTTGTTTTTCTAAATCTTCTAAAAAAGAGTTTTTTTGTGCTGTAAAATCTGACTTTTCAACAGATGATGTATATATATCTTTTGTTGTCTGTTGCATGCTTGCAGTGTAAACAAAATGCTTCTTTCTTTCTTTTGGGGAGTATTTGCCTATTAGGCTACAGTATTCCCATAATGCTTTGACAATAGAGTCCTCATCTTTGACAAGTTGTTCGTATTCAACATCGAAAAATGCTGATTTACCATCCATGTTTTTCCATTGTTGCATAAGAAATTCATAGTTTGCAAATTCTGTTGCTATACCAAAGAAACTTGAGGCATAGAATATATTTGTAGAGTAATTCTGTTTGAATAATGAAATTGCGTTGTCCCATGGGTCTCTATAACAGTGAATAAATTTAGCTGAAGGTAATGCAAGCATGATGAATTTATAAAGTAGGTAGTTTTCAGGTAATTTATCAACAAAAAAATTGTTATCACCCTTATGTAATTTAATTGTTTCTAAATATCTATTTCCTAAATCTTCAAAAAAATCAAAATCTAACTTTGAAGGCTCAATCTCATTTAGACTATTAATTGTGTCGTGGAGTTGAACTGAGAAAAAAGACTTTTCTCCCCCTGCTTTAAGGCTATCAGCTGTAGATAATATAGACTCAGTCAAAGACGTTCCAGAGCGAGGCACGCCTAGAACAAAAATTAAACCTTTTCCTTTGTTATGATCGACTGCCTTTTTTATAGGACCATCATTAAAATTTTTAAAAAAATTATGAATATTTCTTGCATGTCTTTGTCTTACAAATAAAGACTCTCTTTGCATATCTGAAATATATTTATTAGCAGTTAAGTAATGGTTTTCTGAGAGAGCTTTATTGCTATCTGCATAATATTCTGCAAGAAAAAAATTAGCGTGAGATAAATTAGTATTTCTATCAACTTTGTGATCAATTCCCTCACTGATTTTGATTACTTGATTAACATTAGATATGAAATTTTCATCTATTATATTTCTATCATGACGAAGTAATCGAATAGCAATAAAATGTATATACTTTTTTACTAAAATTTTTTTTGCAAATGCTAAAAATTCATCATGTTTTTCCTGTGCAATTAGAATATCGCAGTATAAGACTGCCAAATCATCCGTAGCTATAAAGCTTTCTGAATTTATACCACCTCTTAATTCAATAGACTTTTCCGTAAATTTTTCTGCTTCTTTGTAATTATTAAGAAAAAAATAACTTGTTGCTAAATTCTGGTAGGCTTCTGGCCTTGAAGAATTAATCTTAATTGCATCTTCGGAAAACTTTATAGAGTATTCATAAAATTGAATTTTAGTAAAAATATAAGATAAATTTAAGACCACATCATAATCTTGCTTATTTTTTGAAAAACATTTCTCAAAACATTTAATAGCACCATTATATTTCTTCTGTCCCAAAAGAGCCATTCCCATAAGCTTATTTAGGTCAAAACTTTGAGGGTTTTGGTGATATATTTTCTTTAATTCAATCTCTGCTTTGTAAAAATCACCACTATTGTTTAAATCTATTATTTTTGACAAAACTGTATTCATAATTTAACTATATAGCTAAATGTTAATTAACAAAATTAAATTCAATTACAATATTAAAGTTATAGACGATTATTTAGCAAAGAACGACTATGATGGCGCCTTATCAATAATTTCGGGTTGCATCAATAATTCTGAATTATTTTATAAATTATTTTTATACCTTTTTAATAATTATTTAATAAAAACTAATTTTGTTTCGCTATATAAAAATAAGTTTATTTGGGTAACTAGTTTTGACTCAGAAGACACAGCATATTTGAACAAATTTTTGAAATCTTATTTAAATGAAATATCTAATGAGTCTTTTAGTATTGGAAAATACGAAGATATTCTTTCAGAGTGCCTCTCATTTCTTAAACCCAAAGACCTCCCAAAAACCATAGATTTTAACGAAACAGTATCAAAATCAAATTTTTACCAATCTCTACTTCTATTTTATTCTTCCAAAAAATATCTAATTACTAATACTGAAGCTGCTTTTTTTGAAGCCCCAAGTAATAAATACTTCATTTATCCTCATTCAACTCTTGCAATGGTTCATGTTGTAAAAAACCCCATAGATATTTATTTAAAGCACAAAGAACAAAATAATTCCTCCCAGGCAGCATTAAACTATTTAGGTAACTTTGCCCAAGGCGATAATGTTAATAAGATAAATAATAACATTGATAAATACGTAGTTAATGAAAATAAACAAAATTGGAACACCACAGTTAAATCTTGGACTGATGAAAATGTTAAAAACGCTTATCGAGGGAAAATAATAAAATATGAAGATCTATGCCAAAATACGGAAGAAGAGCTTATTTCATTAATATTTCATTTAAAACAATCTGGATTAGAATTAGATATAGATTACAATTTTATTGACAAATTTGTTTCAGAAAACCCTATTAAAAAAGTCACCTATGAAGAATTGTCTAATCAAGAAACAAAAAAAATACTAAGCAATACAGAGGCTTCTACTTTAGATCAATTTAATTATCATTTTGACAGTTAATACCAATACACTTCTATCAATAAAAAAAGATTTGAGTGATTTTCCAAAATCGAAATTATTAATCGTTTCCAAAAATCGAAGTATAGATGATATTAGATATTTGCTTGAAGCGGGGTATATTTACTTCGGAGAGAATAGAGTTCAAGAAGCATTAAATAAATTTCCAGATAAGGTGCGAATGAATTATCAAAGTCTAAACTTACATTTGATTGGGCCTTTGCAATCAAATAAAGCAAATCAAGCTTTAAAGTTATTTGATACAATCCAAACTATTGATAGAAAAAAAATTGTTGATGTTATATCTAAAGAAATGTCCAAGAATAGTTATTTAAGGACAAGGGAATTTTACTTGCAGGTCAATATAGGTTTAGAAAACCAAAAATCTGGTGTTAATCCTGAAATAGCTGAAGAATTATATCATTATGCAGTAAAAAAAAATTTGAATATTATTGGCTTAATGTGCATACCTCCTGTTAAAATTAGCTCAGAAATTTATTTTCAAAAGATGATTGTTTTAAAAAACAAAATAAATAAAAAACTTTTATTGAGCATGGGAATGAGTTCAGATTACCTTATAGCTCTAAAGAACGGCTCAGATATGGTACGTGTCGGATCTAAAATATTTGAATGAAATTATTCTATCTCTTATTAACCTTATTATTCGCTTCAAATGTGAACGCTAATTCTTTCAGTTGTAATTTTGAAGAAGTCTACGAAACAGGCGAAGTACAAAATGGATTTTTTTTAATTAAAAACTCTCAGCTAAGATATGAATATTTCGATAATAATTTATATACAATTTTATATGTCAATAAAAAGTTATTTTCTATAGATAATAACAATAGGTCAAAAGTAAATCTTATAGTTGATAAAAATACATTAATACCTCATATAGTTGAGATATATTCAAATTATCCTAATATTAAAGATCAATATATTAGTGATGACTATGAAATTTTAATAGAAAAAAGCTTTGATAAATTTATTAAAAGATTAGTAATAAAATCAGATCAGTTAAATATTAGTATATTTTTTTATAAATGCGGAAAGACTGTTTTAGACGATAAACTATTTAACTTTAATCCATTCAAAGAATATGTTTTTAATTAAATCAAATAATAATTTTTTTTTAAGTAATATTGCCAGTCTACTAAATCAAAAATCTTTCCCTTTTACTCTATCAGATTCTGACAAATCGTACGGAGTAGTTCAAATCAATCTTGATAAAAAAAAAGTTTATATTAAATATGAACAAATCTCAGATGTAATCACCCTCCCGTCAACTTTTTTAAATATATTTAATAAAATAAATTCCTTCCTTTCTGATGTTGAAATACAATTCGATAACATCGCTTATAATCCTATGAAGGAAACACTTTCTTTTGGACCTCGGTCATTAAAATTAAGAAATACACATAACTTAATTTTTCGTGAGATTCTTAAATCAAGAGACACTACTATAAAAAAAAATATTCTTTATGATGTTATTTGGCCTAAAGATGTTGATGTTCAAATTAATAAACTTGATACCCATTTAACAAATCTTAAAACTTTGTTAAAGGTTCAGCTGAACTATAATCTAAATTTTAAATCAAGTGGTGGTATTTTAAGATTCTTAACTAATTAGAATTTCTCTTTTCCCAGTGTGATTGGGAGGAGAAACAACACCCCTTTGTTCAAGCGCTTCCATTATTCTTGCTGCCTTGTTGTAACCTATCTGAAAGTTTCTCTGTAGAAAACTTGTTGATGCTTTATTTGTGGATTTAATTAGATCAATTGACTTTGTGATTAGCTCTTCATCCTCATCACTAAGAGAGTCAAAATTCTCATCATTATTTTTAATTATTTCATCTAACTCCTGAAGGTACTCTACTTTCTGGCTTCTTTTAATTTCCTTAATCAATTTGTTTACCTCATCATCAGAAATAAAAGCTGATTGGTACCGTATTAAGTTTGCACCATTTTTTGACATCAACATGTCGCCATTGCCCAATAGCTGTTCAGCACCGATTTCACCTAGAACAGTTCTACTGTCATATTTACTCGCAACCTGAAAACTAATTCTTGAAGGAAAATTTGCTTTAATGCTTCCCGTTATAATATCCACGCTTGGTCTTTGTGTAGCCATAACTAAATGAATTCCGCAAGCTCTAGCCATTTGTGCTAATCTTTGAACATAGTGTTCAACCTCTTTACCTGCTGTCATCATAAGATCTGCCATTTCATCAATAAACACAATTATGAAAGGAAGTTTTTCTAATGATTTTAAATTATATCCTTCTAAGCTTCGTGTATTTTCTTCATTCATCAATGAGTATCGTCTCTCCATTTCTTTGCACACCCACTTGAGTGCGATAATAGCCTTCTTAGGTTCAGTTACTACTGGGGTCAAAAGATGCGCTATGTCGTTATAGACACTTAGTTCTAACATTTTGGGATCTATAAGAATTAGTCTTAATTCCTCAGGTGAGAACCTGTACAAGATGCTTGCTAATAACGTATTAATAAATACTGATTTTCCAGATCCAGTTGTACCAGCAACTAATAAGTGAGGTGTTTTACTTAAGTCAATAACTTCAATGTTCCCTGAGATATCCTTTCCTATACAAATTGGAATTTTATGGATAGTATTTTTGAAATTTTCATCACTCAGCAATTCTTTAATAGTTACTGATTCTCTTACACTATTTGGAACTTCAACTCCTAAAAATTGGGTGCCATAAATTTGAGATATTCTAACAGCGCCCACACCCATGCTACGAGAAATATCGCCAGCTAAATTTATTATGGTATTTATTTTTGTTCCAGCAGAAGGCAAAATTTCAAATAAAGTGATTACCGGGCCCAGTTTAACATTGATAACTTTAATATCGATATTAAAGTCATTAAATACCTTTTCCAATAAGTCAGAATCCGCAGCTATACTTTTTTGAGTAATACTTTTGCTTGTTGTGCTGGATCTTGAGTCCAGTATGTCTAATGAAGGTGATAAATATTCAATTTGGTTAAAATTTTTTAATTTTGAGGTTTGCTCAAATTTCCTCTCTTCGCTCGCGCTAATATCAGGATTTTTCTTAGAAATAATTGGTTCCTTTTTAATTTTTTTATTAAAATCACCATTATCTTTAAAAATATTTTTAATAGCAAGCTTGGGAAATTTAATAAATTTAAAAATATCATGGGCAAATAAAAATAGTATAAAACCAATAGTTGTTAATAAATAACTTAGAGTCTTTGATTCATATATTATCTGAATTTTATGAGCAAAGACCCCCCAAACTTTTAACTCAATAAAAAATGGCAAGGTTAATTCCCAAAATATTATTACTTGAGGAAGCAGTATAAGACTAATAACTAAAATCAAAAGTCTCGCAAAAAGATACTTTGGATTATTTTTGAAAAAAACTTGTATGGAATAAATAAAAAAAAATAGACTAAACAAATACCCCAATATTCCAAAAGTATAAAAAACAAAACTTGATATAAATGATCCAATTCCTCCTAATAAATTCTTTGTTGCTTCATTAGTGCTTGATAAAAGTGAATTATCATTAATATTAAAAGTTATTAGCGATATAAAAAGTGATATAGAAACTAAAAGTAAAAAGGTTGCGTAAGAGTATTCTAAAAATATTGATAATTTATCTTTTAACATTTTGGGGATATATTTGTTATTCATAACTTTAAATTAAATATATGGACCTAAATGAAAAATAAAATAAATAATTATGATTTTTTAATTGTAGGTGCAGGACTTATCGGATCTTTGGCCGCTCTTCATCTGTTTAAAAAGAAGTATAAAGTCCTAGTGATTGATAAAAACAATGCACCAACTAATGATGATAGAACCTTAGCTGTCAATGCTAATTCAAAAGAATTCCTAAATATCCTTGGTATTTGGGGTAAGATAAAAAGCTCACCTGAACAAATTGATAAAATTATTATTAAAGATTTCGTTAATAGTTCTCCTCTAGTTTTTCAAGACACTAACGAGGAGATGGGCAATGTTATCTTCAATAAAGATTTGCATTCAGAAGCAATCAAAGAACTCAAAAAAAATAGATTACTTATCCAAAATATAGATATTCCTATAAAAGATATTGGTAGGAATAAAAAAATTATTATTAGAGGAAGAAACTATTCTTTTAGTAATGTAATTTTAAGTCTGGGTAAAAGATATGAAAATGAAAAAATCATAAAAAAAGTCGTATTCTCAAATAGCCATAAATCATTTGTTGGCTTTTTCGAACACAGTGTCAAACACCGTCAAATAGCTTATGAAATATTTACCCCGAATGGTCCCTTAGCCGTTTTGCCATCACCACATAAATCTAAAAAAAAATCTACTTTTATTTTCTCTTCTAAAACTAAAAATTCAAAAATAAATTTTGAACATTTAATAAAAAAATATTTCAATAAATCCCACGGGTTTATAAGGGTTGAAAAAATAGTAAATGTATTTGAAATATCGCCACACTTAAGTTTAGAAAAGAATAATAATTTTATACTAATTGGTGATACTTTAAGGTCAATTCATCCTGTTGCGGGGCAGGGTTGGAACTTGGGGGTAAAAGATATTCAGTGCTTGAGCTACTTTTTAGATATTTATGGTGCCAAAAATAATAATCTAATTAAAAAGTATTATGAGAATAGAATAATTGAAAATATTAGTTATCTTGCCTTTACATCAACTTTAAATAAGTTATATGAGAACCAAAATCCTATTAATAATTTATTCATCAAAATTGGTTTTAAAACTTTAAAAAATTTTAATGTTCTAAAATCTCTTTTTATAAAACAGGCAATGGGACGGTTGAATTTAATTTAGTTGGTTAGAGGGCTTACTAGTGACTACCTGAAATGTATTTAGATCAAGTATTGAATTAATTGTATTAGTTCTTTCAATAACATTAGATGATTCTAAAATAGCTTGTTTATCAATTTTGTTAAAAGGAGCCAACATAGCTAGAGTAGATAATAATTGTAAATTTGAGGTTTCAGCTAAAACTTCTTTATCTATATCTAGCTTTTTAAACTTAAAAAAGTTTGAGTATTTTTGAATTAGTTGACTTCTGTCAATATTTGGCTCTATTTCAATTAAATCTTCTTTGTAACTAGAACAGTCAATAGATGCTTGATAATAACCTTTTGGAGTTAAATTTTTCTCATTAATCACGAAACGACAAACTCCTTCTAAGTTTAAAACTATTCTGTAATCGGGCGTTTCAATATATGACGTGATCTTACCTATGCATCCCATCATAAATAACTCATTATTATTATTTTTTGGTTGAATTATTCCAATCATTTTGTGTGACTTTAAGCTGTCCAATGTCATCTTAATATATTTTTCTTCAAATATATTTAATGGAAGTTTACCAAAAGGTAATAGTAAAACATTATCTAGGGGGAATAAGGGAATCGAACTAGGTAAATTACTAGAATCTGGTTGAAATAATTTTTTAATTGAGTCTTCCATTATTTAAAAATCATTGTAGATAACTTTTTTCGTGCATCTACTACATTTGGATCACTAAAACCTAATAAATCAAAGTATTCTAAAAGTTTTTTTTTTGCAGCCTCATCCTTCCATTTTGGACTCTTGTCAAAAATATCTAATAATTCATTAAAGCCTGATTCAGTTTCGTTAGATTTAAGATATAATTGGGCAAGCTCAAATTTTAATTCAGTGTCATTTGGGTTTTCTTTTACCTTTAACTTTAAAATATCTAAATTTTCATTATTTTTATTATTAATACCATTAAGTAATATTTTTAATTTGATTATCTCTTCATTTTTTAGCATCTCATCATCAAGTGACTCTAATATTTCTTTGGCGTCATCGTGCATTTTAAGTTGTGATAAGCATCTAATCAAACCTACAACAACTTTAGCATTACCTGGGTCCAACCCAATTAAATTCTCAAACTTATCTTTAGCTTCATAGAATCTTTTTTCTTTAAAAAAATTCTCAGCTTCATCGACAAGTTTAGGCACTTCATTTCCTGGTGTTGCATCTATCAATTTATCAATCATTTTCTCAATCTTACTTTCTGGTTGAGCTCCCTGAAAAGCATCAACAGGTTTACCATCTACAAATGCGTAAATAGTAGGTATAGACTGTATGTTAAGCTGGCTTGAAAGAGATTGATTCTCATCAACATTAATTTTTGCAAGGATAATTTTACCCTCCTTTTTGCTGACTAATTTTTCTAACAACGGAGTTAATTGCTTGCAGGGCCCACACCACGGCGCCCAAAAATCAACTATTACAGGAGTTTTTTTTGATTTTTCAATAACTTCTTCAACAAATTGATCTTGATTGATATCAATTATAAATGACATATATTTAAAGTAGTAAATATATTATTTTTTACAACCAAGAGTCGTAATTTTACAGTCAAAAAACTTAATGAAATCTGAATTAAATAGTTATTTAAAAGACGCAATATCAAATTTTAATATTAAAAACTTTGATGAATCAAAAAAATTGATAATGAAAGTTTTAAGCATTCAACCTAGAAATTTTGATGCTTTGCTTTTCATGGGTGTAGTTTTAGGGGCCGAGACAAAGCACGAAGAAGCAATAAAATATTTTGAAAAAGCTATAATTATAAATCCAAAAAATGTTTCAATTAACTTTAATTTAGCCAATGCTCTTTTAAATTCGAATAAACCTAATGAGTCATTAAAATATCATATTATAGCGCACAATATAAATCCAAGAGATACAAATATTATTATCAATTATGGAAAATGCTTGATTAAACTTAACAAACTAGATGAAGCAATTAACATTTTAGAAAAAGCAACTTTATTAAATAATAATCTCTTTGAGGCTTGGTATAATATGGGTTTGGTAGCAAAAAGCCAACAAAAGTTCGAATATTCTTTGTCCTTATTTAATAAAGCAAATCAGATAAAAAAAGATGACCCTAAAATATTAAACTATATGGGACTTGTTTTGTTGAAATTAGAAAGATTTGAAGAAGCTACTAAATGTTTGAAAAATTCTCTACTATTAAATGTAGATGCAAAGGGAGATGTTTTAAATAGTATTTCAGTTGCCCTCATTAATCAGAATAAACATCAGGTTTATGCAGATTATTCAGAAGCTAGGGAATATGCACAAAAAGCTCTAGAAATTGATAAAGATAATATTTACGCTTTAAACAATTTAAGTTTAACTTTTTTGTATGAATATAAAATAGATCAAGCAATACATACTATTAACAAAGCTATTGATATAAATCCTAATTACCCTTCTAATTTTATAAATCTAGGTATGGCTTATAAATATTTAAATATGTTCGAACAAGCTGAAATAAATTTCAAGATTGGTTATAACCTTGATAAAAATAATTTTGACCAGCATGGCCCATTAAGTGAGGTTTTATTGAGTCAAAACAAGCTTTTTGAAGGATGGTTTTTTTATGAATTTAGAAAAAAGAGACCGAAAAGAATTAACTTTAACAAACCTCTTTGGTATCCAGATTTGGGTTATGGAAAAATTTTATTATGGGGAGAACAAGGAGTTGGAGACACGATTTTATTTAGTACATCAATAAAATCTATATTAAATAAATTTGAAAAAATTTATATATTAGTTGAAAAGCGCCTTGTACCTGTCTTTGAAGATTTTTATCCTGAAATTGAAGTTATTGAATGGAATAGCGAAGTAGATGAGAGATTATTTGATTATCACCTTTCCATATGTTCTTTAGGTAAATATTTCAGGAAAAGCATAGAAGATTTCCTAAATGATAATAGAAGTTTGTCTATAAAAAAAAATAGTAACTTTCTCAAAAAAAATAAAAAATTAAAATGTGGTATTTCTTGGGGTAGTGTTAATCCCACAATTGGCGCTTCAAAGTCAATTAATTTAGAATATCTTCTAGATATTCTTAAATTAGAAAATATAGATTTTTATAATATCCAATACACAAAAGAAGATAAAACATTATCTGAGATTTATAAAGATCATGGTGTAAAAATAAATAATATCGAGGGAGTGGATACATTTAATGATATTTATACACTACTTCAATTTATTGACTCTTGCGATTTTGTTGTATCTGTTAGTAATACAAATGCTCATCTTTCGGCATGTATTGGCAAACCAACATTTTTGTTGTTATCAAAAGGTGTCGGTAAACTATGGTATTGGGTTAATGACCATAATGGAAAAAATTTATGGTATCCGTCTGTTAAGAAGTTTATTCAATCAGATGAAGGAGAATGGGGGGAACCTGTAAAAGAATTAATGTCTTATTTAAAAAATTATTAATTTTTAAAAACTAGTATAGGTATTGCCTAGACATCTCAAAGATATATAATCCAAACGCATTTTGCGGTTCTAAAGGTGGACTGTGGTACTTAAACCAATTTGCTTAGTCAAGAATACCAATAGAATCAACATAAGCGGGCGTAGCTCAGGGGTAGAGCGCAACCTTGCCAAGGTTGAAGTCGAGGGTTCGAATCCCTTCGCCCGCTCCAATTATCATATTAATTTTTTTTTCCATGTTTTTGGAGTCAAAGAGTTCTCAATTTCTAAATCTATATGATAGATAAATTTCTTTGTTCCTTTATCTTTTATATATTCCGCTGTTTTTTTAATGGAGTCTTTTAGGGTATATTTTGTGTTGTAGCCAAGAATCTTTCTGGCCTTGTTAGAGCTGCATGTTGCATATTTAACCTCTCGAGGTCTACCAGGAACAAATATCGGATCTTTATTATGGCCCACTTCATTTGCACATAATTCAGCCAAATCTTTAATTGTGATTGCTTCCTCATCTGGCCCTATATTAATTATTTCATTATTAGTTTTATCTAAATTTATACATTTTTCCATACAATCAATACAATCATCAACATAAGAAAAACATCTCTTTTGTAATCCATCACCATAAATATAAATTTGTTCATTTTGCATCATTTTATTTAAAAAAATTGACATTACATTTCTATAGGGGTCATCATATTTTTGTCTTGGCCCAACTATGTTGTGAGGAACTAGTATTGTCCAATCTACTTTATGAGTTGAGCATAAGTTTTTAACAACATCCTCAGCGGCTGCTTTAGCTATACCGTAGGGATCTTCCGGTTTTGTATCCATATTTTCTTCAAATGGTGACTTTTGACCGCCATATCTAGCCATTGATGAACAAAAAATAAATTTTTTAACTTTCCTTCTTATTGAGGCAGTAACAGTTGAAACTGTTGCTTCAAAAATATTTTTTGTAATAAACGATGGAGAAAAAACTGACAAACCCTCGTATGCTGTGGCTGCGCAGTGAAAAACCACATCAGTATCATTGGGAATTATTTCCGTCATCTTATCCAAATCACAACAATCAGACTCAACAAAATTGAATCTTTTATCAATATTATCTTTATAGCCACCTATTAGATTGTCATTCCCATAAACTACATGACCTTTGTTGGCTAAACGCATTCCTAAATTAGAACCTAAAAAACCAGCTAATCCTGTTATAAAAATTTTCATAAATTATATTCTATAAGATATTTTTTTTTAATATATCAAGATCTTTTTCAAAGTATTTTTTTGAAATATTTTCATAAATATATTTATCATAATTGATCCAATTTCTAGATCTCTTGCCAGTTTCATCGTTTGAATAATTAAATTTCAAATGATTAAATGTTACTTCCCTAATTTCAATAAATCTTTTAACTTCAATAGCTAACTCTTGTGTGTATCTATCAAGATACCTATGCATAAAAAAAGGAGGAACAAAGTAGCCTAAAGTTTCTATCCACTTTTTATGTATAGTTGGATGAGGGCATCTCATATGCTCACCTTGTATTTTGTCTGTTCTTCCATCATCCACAGTAATAACATATAGATTATCGCTAAATCTTTTTCCTGCCTCTTCGATTATATTGTCCCAACCTGGTGTTAAAATTTCAACATCATCTCCAATTAATGTCAATAATTCACCTTTAGCACCAAAGGCCATTTGGTTCCAAAGATAACTAGTTGGCATGCTCTCAGAAAATAAATAATTCGAAATTCCATTTTTTTTAAATTCATTTTGATAATCTTTAAAAAGAGGGTCTTCTTTTTGTATACAAAATATTAACTCATTTTCACTTTTCTGTGTTTGAATGAAAGATTTATATAAGTTTATAGCCTGTGCAGGTCTGCCCCTAGTTGGGCATAAAAGTGATATCATCAGTTAAACCATGAAATGTTAAAAATCCATTAAATATATAATAGAATTAAACAATTAACTTATTATGCCTGTTTTTGTCCATTTTAGTAAAATCATAAACCAAACCCCTACAATAGGGAAAATTACCCAATATTTTTTTCTTCTTTTACCATACAGTGTAACGAATGAACAGCTTGGGCATTTTAATTCGTTAACAGAAAATTTATGTTTACACTCAAAACACTCGTATTCAATGTTACTTTTTCTTATTTCTTTTTCTAGTTTCGATATTTTAATTGAGGAAAAATATCCATAAAGTGCTATGGATAAAAATACCAGAGATAAAGCAATTCCTCCCATATCTAAAAACATACTCTAAATTATATCAATTTCATCTTAAATTTTTTTTCACAAATTTTATCTATTCATATAGAATTATTTTATGCATAAAACGATATCCCAAACATATCTAGCTGAGCAAAAAAAATTACATGAAAACCCTAATTATGGTCAAACTGCAAGAATATATGCAGACTCGATAAAAAAAATATTAGTGGATTCTAATTCTAAAACATTAACAGATTATGGTGCCGGAAAAAAAATTTTGAAGAAGTCTCTTAATGATATTGGGTATTATAATTTTGAGTATTTCCCTTATGATCCTGCTTTTCCAGAATATGGAGAACCTAAGCCTGCAGATTTTATTAGTTGTATTGATGTAATGGAGCATATTGAACCAGACTATTTAAATGCTGTTCTTGATGAAATTCAGTTCTTAACAAAAAAATTATGTTTTTTTTCAATTGCTACCTTACCTGCAAGAAAAAAATTGAGCGACGGTAGAAATGCACATTTAATCCAAAAGCCGTCACGATGGTGGCTATTAAATTTATGCAACAGATTTAATATAGAACATCTTCAAAACGTACCCGGTAAAGGATTTGTATTAGTTTGTAAGTCCCTTAAATTATAATAAGTAAAATGTTCGCAGTAACAACCAATAGACAATTTACTGAAAGAATTCCACTTGCCTGGGTCAAAGGAACCGGGGCTAAATTAATTAATCCAATCCCAAATAATAAGCCAATGCTTAGAGATGAGTATTTTTTTTTTGGTATTCTTAGAGGGTCTGGTGAAATGTTTAAAAGATGTATAGAGCATAAATGTATTTTTTATTATGCAGATCATGCATATTTGTATAATGATGAATATCAAAAACATACTTGTTATAGAATTACAAAAAATTGGCACTGCAATTATAAAATCATAGATCGACCATCAGATAGATACAAAATGTTTAAAAATGATGATTTGCAAGAATGGTCTAATCAAAAAAATGGACATATCTTAATTTGTCCTCCTTCTTTCTTCATTCAGGTATTTGACAACCAATTCAATTGGTTAGAAAATACGATAAACATTATTAAAAAATCAACTGATAGAAAAATAGTTATAAGAGAAAAGCCATCATCTGAAAAATTATTTGAGTCTGTTCACAAAAAATATATTAGATTAAATGAAAATTACTCTAATAATTCTCTTGATGAAGACTTAAAAAATGCCTGGTGTGTTGTAACTTATAACTCAATGGTCTCTATAGATGCTTTAGTCAAAGGCATACCAGTATTCACTGACTCTAAAATGTGTGTAGCTTATGAAATGTCCAATAAATCCTTTGATAAAATAGAATCACCTTATTATCCAGATAAAAGACAAGAATTTCTTAATCATTTAGGTTATTCTCAGTTTACAATTGAAGAAATGGCATCAGGAAAAGCTTATGAAATTTTAAATAATTAAAATTTATTCTAATTATATGTTTTATTTTTTTTTTAATTATAATGTAAATAATGATGCATCAAATCAACTTAAATTCTAATGATATCACTTCAATTTTATGGAATAAAATCTTAGATAATTCTTTTAATTTAAGACAATCATATTTGAGTAAATTTTATGAACAGATTGAAAGTCTGGAAAAACTAAGAAAAGATGCTGATTACAACACAGGCACTATTACCTCTTCGTCTGCTCTTTTACTTTATTCTATAGTTCTTTATTTCAAGCCAAGTGTAATAGCTGAAGTTGGCTCATTTATTGGTAAATCAACTTTTAGCATGGCCTTTGCAGCTGATACATACAAAAATAATTATGAAACCATAATTCATACATGCGACAATTCAAATGATATTGATTTTCCTAATCTGACTTCAACAAAAATTATTCAATATAAAAAGAAATCTAGTACCGAAATGTTTAGTGCATTAGATAAAAGCATTACAATAGATTTAATTCACATAGATGGTAGATTGCAAAAAGAAGACTTCCCCTTAATAAAAAACCTATTGCGTGATGAAACTATATTTGTTTTAGATGATTTTGAGACAGTCGAAAAAGGTGTAATTAATTACTTAAACTTTATAAATTTTAAGGTAATTGACAAAAGCTCGTATTGTTTAATTAATTTAGTACCAATTGATATTAAAAAAAAGTTTAACCTCTATGGTAAAAGTACAACTGCTTTTTTAATACCATATAAATTTATAAAATTTACAACCCAATAAAAAATTGAATAAGAATAATACAATATTAATGCAATTTTTTTTCTATAAGTGTATTTATTTG
>MDTB01084211.1_pt1 | contig 16303 bp, 15 predicted proteins | sample 811161 | NCBI WGS metagenome assembly MDTB01 (sample SAMN05326650, study PRJNA326480) | marine metagenome | isolation source: seawater | place: Mediterranean Sea | collected 2009 | reverse complement strand
TCAGATACTATCTAATCCTGAATTCTTGGCTGAGGGTACGGCAATGAGAGATTTAGAAATCCCTGACAGAGTTCTAATAGGTGGAGATAAAACTAATGAAGGCGAAAAAGCAATCGAATCTTTGGTAAAAATTTATGCTTCCTGGGTCCCTAAAGAAAATATTCTTAAAACAAATTTATGGTCATCAGAGCTTTCCAAGTTAACCGCAAATGCTTTTTTAGCTCAGAGAATATCTTCTATTAATTCACTCTCTGAGTTATGTGAATCTACTGGAGCAGATATTGAGGAAGTTTCAAAGGCAATTGGAATGGACTCAAGAATTGGAAGTAGTTTTTTAAAAACATCAGTGGGATTTGGAGGAAGTTGTTTTCAAAAAGATATTCTAAACTTAGTTTACATAGCAAGGTCAGAGGGCTTAGATATGGTAGCTGACTACTGGGAGCAAATTCTTAAAATTAATGAAAACCAAAGGGATAGATTTTCTAGAAAAATAATTAATTGTCTCAAAGAAAACAATTTTGATCACAAAGTCTTAATATTAGGATGGGCTTTTAAAAAGAATACGAATGATACCAGAGAATCGGCGGCCATCTATGTTGCTGATAATTTACTTAAAAATAATATTGCTATTCAAATCTATGATCCAAAGGTTAAAGAGAAGCAAATTAATTTTGATTTATCAAATCTGAATCCAGAATACAACGAATCATTGGTAAATATTTTCGAGCAACCCTTTATAAATATTTCTGATTACAATTTAATTGCAATAATGACTGAATGGGATGAGTTTAAAGATTATGATTGGAAAATTACATATGAAAAAATGAAAAAACCTGCTTTCATTTTTGATGGACGAAATCTTTTAGATTTAGAAGAGATTAAAGAAATTGGATTTAAATATATAGGCCTTGGCAGAAAATAGAAAAAAAAATATTCTGGTTACCGGTGGAGCTGGTTTTATTGGCTCGCATCTTTGTACAACTTTAATTAGTCAAGGGCATAAGATAATTTGTTTAGATAATTTATTTACTGGTTCATTAAATAATATTTCAGATTTAATCAATCATCCGAATTTTGAATTTGTTAATCATGATATAATTGAACCGTATTTTAGAGAAAATATTCATGAGATATATAATTTAGCATGTCCTGCATCCCCGATACATTATCAATTCAACCCTATTAAAACCGTAAAAACCTGTACTGTAGGAGTTATAAATATGTTAGGATTAGCAAAAAAAAATAATGCTAAAATTTTACAAGCCAGCACCAGTGAAGTATATGGTGATCCAAAAATTCATCCACAAAATGAAAATTATAACGGAAATGTAAATCCAATTGGTCCAAGATCATGTTATGACGAAGGTAAGAGGTGTGCCGAAACACTTTTTCTAGATTATTACAGAGAACATAAGCTTAGGATAAAAATTGTAAGAATTTTTAACACCTATGGGCCAAATATGGCTGTTAATGACGGCAGGGTAATTTCTAATTTTATAAATCAAGCTTTAAATCAAAATGAATTAACAATAAATGGAGATGGTAGTCAAACCAGAAGTTTTCAGTACGTTGATGATTTGGTAGATGGTTTGATAGAAATGATGGATTCTAAGAACAGCTTTATTGGCCCTGTAAATCTCGGAAATCCAAATGAAATTTCAATGAATGAATTAGCATTAAAAGTGCTAAAATTAACTGAGTCAGGGTCTAAAATTGTTTTTATGGATTTACCTGAAGATGATCCGATGAGAAGAAAACCTGATATTTCATTGGCTTTAAACAGTCTAAATTGGAGTCCAAAATACGATTTAGATGACGGTCTAACAGACACAATTAAATATTTTGAGAATTTATTATCAATTGAATAGCTAATGTTGTTACACAAAAATACAATCAAGTGATTTCTAAAAATACTAAAATATACATTGCAGGTCATAAAGGAATGGTAGGTTCTGCGGTTTGGAGAATTTTAACCCATAAAGGTTATTCTAATTTAATTGGGAAGACTAGTAGGGAAATTAATTTAACAAATCAACAAGCCGTTATGGATTTTTATAATCAAGAAAAGCCAGAAGTAGTAATTGATGCTGCAGCAAAAGTTGGAGGCATCCTAGCCAATAACGATTATCCGTATCAATTTTTAATGGAGAACTTGCAAATTCAAAATAATTTAATTGATGGTGCTTTCAAGACAGGAGTTGAAAAATTTATTTTTTTAGGAAGTTCATGTATTTATCCTAAGCTAGCTCCTCAACCTTTGAAAGAAGAATACCTATTAACAGATTCTTTGGAGTCAACTAATGAGTGGTATGCAATTGCAAAAATAAGTGGAGTTAAAGCTTGCCAAGCGATTAGAAAACAATACAATAAAGAGTATGTAAGTTTAATGCCAACTAATTTATATGGGTCTTTTGACAATTTTGATTTACAATCTTCTCATGTATTGCCATCAATGTTGCGTAAATTTCATGAGGCTAAAATAAATAATCATTCAGATGTAACACTTTGGGGAAGTGGATCTCCTATGAGGGAGTTTTTATTTGTAGATGATATGGCTGAAGCAGTTGTATTTGCATTAGAGAATGAATTGCCAGAATATTTATATAATGTAGGTTCTGGAATTGACATTACCATTAAAGAATTAGCTCAAATCATACAGTCTCTGACAGGGCATCAGGGCAAAATTACTTGGGATACTAGTAAGCCAGACGGTACGCCAAGAAAACTAATGGATGTTTCCAAAATGAAAAATATTGGTTGGAGGTATTCAACAGAATTAGAAGACGGAATTAAAAAAACTTATAAATGGTTTTTAAATAATATAGATACAATAAAAGAAATTAAATTATAAATAATGAAAGTAGCACTAATTACTGGAATTACAGGTCAAGATGGCTCTTATTTAGCAGAATTACTATTAGAAAAAGGCTATGAGGTTCATGGAATTAAAAGAAGAGCATCCTCATTAAATACTGATAGAATAGATCACCTGTATCAAGATCCTCACCACCCTAATCAACGATTAAAATTGCATTATGGAGATCTAACCGATGCTATGAATCTAACCAGAATTATTGAAGAATGTCAGCCTGATGAAATCTATAACTTGGGCGCCATGTCCCATGTGAAGGTATCATTTGACACCCCAGAATATGTGGGAAATGTAGATGGATTGGGACCTTTACGCATTTTAGAAGCGGTTCGTTTATTAGGTTTAGAAAAGAAAACAAGAATTTATCAAGCCTCTACCTCAGAACTGTATGGAGGAATTCCAGAAAATAAAAATGATAAAGGCTTATATGATGAAAATTCACCATTCTATCCAAGATCGCCATACGGAGTTGCAAAAATATATGGTTTTTGGATTACTAAAAATTATCGTGAGGCCTATAACATGTTTACCTGTAATGGTATTTTATTTAATCACGAAAGCCCTAGAAGGGGAGAGACGTTTGTAACGCGTAAAATCACTCGTGCGACCGCTAGAATTGCTTTAGGATTACAAGAAAAATTTTATTTGGGGAATTTAGATGCCAAACGAGATTGGGGGCACGCTAAAGATTATGTTCGTGTGATGTGGATGATTTTACAGGCTGATGAAGCTGAAGATTGGGTAATAGCTACAGGAAAGACTACCACAGTTAGAGAGTTTGTAAAAATGTGCTTTGAAGAATTAGGTATTGAAATTAAATTTTCAGGTGTGGGTTTAAATGAAAAAGCTACTGTTTCAAAATGTAATAATCCTGACTTTAAATTGGAAATAGGAAAAGAAATACTATCAATAGATCCTACTTATTTTAGACCAACAGAAGTAGACTTATTAGTTGGAGACCCTACTAAAGCAAAAGAAAAATTAGGCTGGGTACCTAAATATGATTTAGCAACTTTGATAAAAGATATGATGCAGTCTGACGTAAAACTGATGCAAAAAGACCAATATTTGAAAGAAAGTGGGCATAATATTAATAATAACCTTGAATAGTTAATGTTTGAAATTAAATTAAAAAATAATAAATCATTTACCTGCGATAAAGATTCAACAATTTTTGAAGCGGCAAAAAAAAGTGACATCATTTTAGAGCATAGTTGTCTATCTTCAAGATGTAGAAGTTGTGTGGTAAAAATTCTTTCAGGAAAAACCATTAATAAAGCAGAAGAAATGGTTCTTAGCGAAGAAGACAAAAATGCAAACTATGTACTTTCCTGTAACGCAAAGCCCATCAGCGATATAGAATTAGACATAGAAGACTTAGGTCAAATCACCCTTTTTAAAAAAATAATTATTCCTTCAAAAATCAATTTTATTGAAAAAGTAACTAATGATATAATAAGAATAGTTTTAAGAATACCACCTAATTCGCTTTTTCGTTTTAATTCAGGGCAATATGTTAACATTATTAAAGCAAATATAATAAGAAGCTATTCAATCGCTAATAGTTCTGATCATCAAAATGAATTGGAATTTTTCATTAAAAAATACAAGAACGGTTTAATGAGTAATTATTTTTTTGAAGAAGCAAAAATTAATGATTTATTGAGATTAGAGGGGCCTATTGGAACTTTTTTTCTTAGAGAATCAAGTTTTGAAAATATTATTTTTTTAGCTACCGGTACAGGAATTGCCCCTATAAAATCAATTTTAGAGGAATTGGAGAAATCACACGAAAAGTATCAAAATAAAAATTTTTGGTTAATCGTTGGGGCTAGATTTAAAGAAGATTTATTTTGGCAACCGATTTTTAAAAACTTAAATATTAATTACATACCGGTGCTTTCTAGACAAATTAATGACTGGAATGGGGCACAAGGTTATGTTCAAGATATAGTATTAAAACAGCAAATTGATTTAGAAAACACCCAAGTTTATGCTTGTGGGTCTAATGATATGATAAATTCAGCAAAAGAATTATTTCTAAAAAATAATTTAAAAGAAAATAACTTTTTTTCTGATGCATTTGTTCAAACTAATTAATAAACTATGAAAGCAGTAATTTTAGCAGGCGGCCTTGGAACTCGCCTAAGCGAAGAAACGGTATCTAAACCAAAACCAATGGTTGAAATTGGAGGAAAACCAATTTTGTGGCATATAATGAAAACGTATTCTCATTACGGGATTAATGACTTTATAATTTGTTGCGGCTATAAAGGTTATGTTATTAAAGAATATTTTGCTAATTATTTTTTACATCAGTCAGATGTAACTTTTAATATGAAGGATAATAAAATGACAGTGCGTGAAGAACGTGCAGAGCCTTGGAAAGTAACTCTTGTTGATACCGGTGATAATTCAATGACAGGTGGAAGATTGAGAAGGGTATTACCATATCTTAAAGATGAAGAAGCTTTTTGTTTCACTTACGGAGATGGTGTAGCCGATATTGATATTAAAAGTTTAATTGAATTTCATAAATCACATCAAAAACTTGCAACTTTAACAGCGACTTTTCCTCCTGGAAGATTTGGAGCACTAAATATTGAAAACAATCAAGTTAAAAAATTTGAAGAAAAGCCAAGAGGTGATGGTGCTTTAATTAATGGTGGATATTTTGTATTATCCCCAAAAGTAATTGACAGAATAAACGGAGATGATTCTGTTTGGGAACAAGAGCCTCTTAGAGGATTAGCAAAAGACGGTGAATTAATGTCTTTCAAACATGAGGGTTTTTGGCAGCCTATGGATACTTTGAGAGATAAGGTTAAATTAAATGAATTATTTGAAAAAAATAAAGCACCATGGAAAATTTGGTGATAATTAATTAATTAATAAATAAAAAATGAAAAAAGTTTTAATAATTGGAAATCTAGGTTACATAGGTCCAGTACTTGAAAATCACTTAGATCAAAAATTCGAGATTTATGGGTATGATATCGGATTTTTCATTAATAATTATTCTGTTGAAAATGTGCTCAAAATTAATAACAGAAATAAAGCTCAATACTTTGGAGATGTTAGGAATTTTGATTCAGAAATTTTAAATAATATTGATAAAGTTGTTTACTTGGCTGCAATATCTAATGACCCAATGGGTAATAGATTTAAAGATCCTACATTAGATATTAATCAAAAGTCTGCTATCAATATTGCTACTGAAGCTAAACGTAAAGGTGTTGAAGATTTTATTTTTGCCTCAAGTTGTTCTGTTTATGGAACAGGTGGGGAAAAAACTAAAGATGAATTATCAGATTTAGATCCACTTACTAATTATGCAAAAAGTAAAATTAATTCTGAAATAGAATTAGAAAAACTTGCAGATGATAAATTTAAGATTAAGTGTTTGAGATTTGCAACCGCTTGTGGTTTTAGCCCCAGATTAAGATTAGATTTAGTATTAAATGATTTTGTAGCTAGTGCTGTATTATATGGAAAAATAAATATTTTATCAGATGGAACCCCTTGGAGACCTCTTATAAATGTCAAAGACATGTCTAGAGCAATTGAATGGGCTTTAAATTCAAATAGTGATTTGCCTAATTTTTTAAGTCTAAATATTGGTTCTAATCATTGGAATTATACTATCAAAGACTTGGCGATGAGTGTTAAGGAAATAATACCTTCTGTTGAGGTGTCAATTAATGAAAATGCTGATCCGGACAGAAGATCTTACAAAGTAGATTTTTCTAAATTTAAAAAGTTGGCACCTGAATATGCCCCTATTGAAACTATTTCAGACACCATTTTTAATTTAAAAGAGGGAATAAAACAAATGCATTTTACAGATGGAAATTTTAGGGAATCGCACTACATTAGGTTAAATAAATTAAATTATTTGATAGATAATAATCACATAGATAATAAATTAAAAATATTAAGATAAAGATGGAACAAAACAGAGAAAAAATAATTGATGAAGTAAAAAAATATTGGAGCTTAAAGGGTGATAATAAAATAATACCTGGAATTGATCATATTCCATCTGCTGGTAAAGTCATTGAAGTAGAAGATATTATTAACTTGGTTCATGCTTCTTTAGATGGTTGGTTAACAACCGGAAGATTTAATACCGATTTTGAGACTAAATTGGCTGATTTTTTAACGGTTAAACATGTAATTACTGTCAATTCGGGTTCTTCAGCCAATTTAGTTGCTTTTACCGCTTTAACATCTCCAAAACTTGGTGAAAGATCTATAAAAAAAGGAGATGAAGTTATTGCTGTTGCCGCAGGTTTTCCAACGACTGTCAATCCCATAATTCAAAATGGTGCTGTTCCTGTGTTTTTGGATGTTGAACTAGAAACTCTCAATATTGATGTTAGAAAGATGGAAGAGGCTATTACTAGTAAGACAAAGGCTGTAATGATTGCACATACTTTAGGTAATCCGTTTAATCTTGAACAAATTAGAAAAGTTTGTGACAAGTATAATTTATGGCTTGTTGAGGATTGCTGTGACGCATTAGGAGCAACCTATAATGGACAAAAAGTTGGAACTTTTGGAGATATAGCAACCTTAAGTTTTTATCCTGCTCATCACTTAACCATGGGTGAGGGTGGAGCTGTTTTTACCAATAATGCAAATTTGAAAACAATTGCTGAATCTTTTAGAGACTGGGGAAGAGATTGTTACTGTCCACCAGGATGTGATAATACTTGTGGATGTAGGTTTAGTCAAAAGTTAGGTGATCTTCCGTTTGGATATGATCATAAATTTACATACTCACATCTAGGTTATAATTTAAAAATAACTGATATGCAGGCAGCTTGTGGATTGTCCCAACTTGAAAAGGTTGACAGATTTATAAATAAAAGAAAAGAAAATCACAAATATTTAAGTGATTTAATGTCAAATCTCAGCAAATATTTCATAATTCAACAACCAACGAAAAATTCAGACCCATCATGGTTTGGTTTTGGTATAACTTTAAAGGATGATGTGGACTTTAAAAGAGAAGAGTTATTAGAATTTCTGAATTCTAAAAATATTGGAACGAGGTTGTTATTTGCTGGAAATATTATTAAACAACCCTATTTTAAAGACATTAAATATAGAGTTGTAGGGGAATTGAAGAATACAGAAATAATTATGAATAATACTTTTTGGATTGGAATTTTTCCTGCCTTAGGGAAGGCACATGCTGAATATGTTTATGAATCCTTTGAGGAATTCTTAGGTTTAAATTTTTAATTTATAGATTACTATGCTAAAATCTAATATTGGTGTAATAGGTGGAGGGATTATCGGATTATCGTTGGCCTACAAACTTCAACTAAAATACCCTAAATCAAAAATTACATTATTTGAAAAAGAATCTGAAGTTGGGTTACATCAGTCTGGAAGAAATAGTGGTGTGCTTCATTGTGGGCTACACTATCAACCTGGGTCTCTTAAAGCTAAATTAGCTGTTTCAGGGATAAATCAAATGACAAAATTTTGTGTTGATCATAAAATCTCTCATGACATATGCGGAAAAATAGTAGTTGCGTCTGATGAGAGGGAAGTCCCTTTTTTGGATAACCTTGCAAATAGAGGTAATAAAAATGGTTTACAAAATTTAACTTTCCTTAGTAAATCTAAATTAAAAGAAAGAGAACCGTATGTTTCTGCAAAAAAAGCCCTATTGGTTCCTCAAGAGGGTATAGTTGATTACAAATCTGTTATGAAAAAAATGGAAGAATTAATTAAAATCAACGGAGGTGAAATAATGTATTCAGTTAAGATTAATTCAGCTAAAAATTTTAATAATTCTGTTATTATTTCAGATACTAAAAACGAATGGACATTTGATTTTATCTTTAGTTGTGGTGGGTTATATTCAGACATAAATTATTCAAAATTTACAGGCAATAAGCGCCCATTAAGAATTATCCCTTTTAGAGGGGAGTATTTAATGTTAAAGTCAGAAGCCAAAAAGTTTGTAAATCATCTTATTTATCCAGTTCCTGATCCACAATACCCTTTTTTAGGAGTACATTTCACAAGATTAATTAGCGGAGAAAGAGAAGTTGGTCCAAATGCAGTTTTTGCTTTTAAGAGAGAAGGATATAAGAATTCTGATATTTCAATCAAGGAACTGTTTGATTCAATTTCTTACAAGGGTTTCCGTAAGTTTGCTATAAATAACTTTGCTTTTTGTATTAATGAACTGAAAGGTTCTTTGTTAATGTCTGAGTTTATTGGAAAGGCACAGAAACTAATACCTGAAATTAATTCTTCTTTTCTTGAAAAAGGAACAGCAGGTGTTAGAGCTCAAGCTATGAATGATAATGGAAAATTATTAATGGATTTTAATGTTATCAGAAAAGGAAATCAAATTCACGTTTTAAATGCACCCTCACCTGGAGCAACAGCTTCGTTATCAATCGCAGATCATATCATTAATAATTATTTTTCATAAAAACCTATTATTATCAAAATGAAAAAAATATTAATTACAGGAATCAATGGATTTCTGGGAAGCCATTTATCAAAACTTTTGAAATCTAATTTTGAGGTTATTGGCCTTGAATATTCAACAGATAACTTATTTAGAATAAGCGATGATAATTTTAAAGTTTATTCAAGTAAAAATTGTTCATTAGAAAATATTTTTAAGGAAAATAATTTTTTTGCAGTATTTCATGTTGCAACTGTTTACAGGAGAAAAGAAGACCCAATTAAGCATATGTTAAACACAAATATTATGCTGCCAGTTAGGCTTCTTGAACTATCTAATTTAAATCATGTAAAAATTTTTGTTAATACTGATAGTTTTTTTAATAATCCTAATTATTCTTATTCCTATTTATCTGATTATACATTATCAAAAAAACACACCATTGATTGGATTAAACTGTTATCTACTAGCTCTAAATGTAAAGTTGTTAATATGAAAATTTTTCATATGTATGGAGAAAATGATTCACCTGGAAAATTTGTCCCACAAATATTGAACAAAATAATAAATAATTATCCAAAAATTGATATGACCCCTGGACTTCAAACCAGAGATTTTATATATGTAAATGATGTTGTAGAAGCGTTTAAATGTGTTATAATTAATTTTAAAAATCTAAAAAATTATCAGGATTTTGAGGTTGGTACTGGTAAATCTTTTTCGATTAAATATTTGGTCAATACAATTAAAGAAATTACCAAATCAAAGACTGAGTTTAATTTTGGAGCTTTACCATACAGAAAAGGGGAAATTATGACAGCAAAAGCTGAAAATTTTGAATTATTAATGATTGGATGGTCACCAAATCAAAATCTTTACAAATCGCTACAAACATATATTAAAAATCAATATGAAAATTTTGATATTTAATTCATGAATTTTCTGATAAAGAATTTTAAATTATTATTAAATAAGCTAGGATTAGACGGAGCAATAATATACACTTCGTTTTTTAGAATTTTACAATCTGCTGGAGGGTTAATTTCAATTATTTTTGTTGCAAAATATTTATCGGATGTTGAGCAAGGGTTTTATTATACATTTGGGAGTATAATCGCTATTCAAATTTTTTTTGAATTGGGTTTAAACGGTATAATTACACAATATGTTGCTCATGAGGTCTCAAATTTAAAAATAATTAATACTCATTCATTTGATGGCGAACATAAGTATATCTCTAGAGTTGCATCCTTACTACGTTTTAGTATAAAATGGTATTTACTCTTTGCTTTTTTATTATTAGTAGTAATTTTAATAGTAGGAATATATTTTTTTAATAATTTTTACGAATCAGATAAGTTTGTTAATTGGATATACCCATGGGTTTTACTATCAATTTTTACATCAATTAATTTATTAATTACGCCGATATATGCATTTATTGAGGGTTTAGGAAAAGTAAAGGAAGTTGCTAAAATAAGACTAATTCAACAGGCATTAGTGTACCTTTCCATTTATTGTGGCTTCATCTATGGATTTAAACTATATATTCCAGCTCTTCAATCTTTTGTCCTTGCTTTAACAGGGATAATTTTAATTTGTAGTTTTAAGTTTCATAGATTTTTGATTGAATTATTGAAAGTTCAGTTAACTGAAAAAGTAGATTATATTAAAGAGATTTTTCCCTTTCAATGGAAAATCGCAATTAGTTGGATTAGTGGATACTTTATATATCAATTATTTAATCCTATTTTATTTGCTTTTCAAGGACCTATTGTTGCTGGTCAAATGGGAATGACTTTAGCTGTCTTAAACGGGGCTCAGGCACTTTCTAATAGTTGGATGACAACAAAAATACCAAGATATTCAGGCTTGATTGCACAAAAGGATTACAAAAAACTAGATTTTCTCTTTAATACTACTTTAAGGCAATCGATTTTTATAAGTATAATTATTTTATTTACAATTTTTATTAGTTTAAAAATTTCAAGGCATTATTCGTTAGTTATTTTTGGGATTGAAATTGGTGCTAAATTAATTTCAGAACAGCCAATTTTATTTATGATTTTAACTGTTTTTATAAACCAATTTATATTTTCGTGGTCAATTTATCTTAGATGTCACAAAAAAGAACCTTTTTTGTTTTTTTCTGTTGTAATGGCATTTCTCTGCTGTTTATCGGTCTTCTTTATGACTAAATATTTTGGTTTATTTGGAATGACATTAGGATACTTACTAATAACATTTACATTGTCTTTTTGGGCACATTATATTTTTAGAACAAAGAAAAATGAATGGCATTATCAATAAACCTTTATTAAGTATATGCATACCAACTTACAACAGAGCTAACCACGTTTTTTCTGTTGTCAATAAAATTTTACAAAACAAATCAAGTGATATTGAAGTTTATGTTCATGATAATTGTTCTGTGGATGCAACTGAACATCTTCTAAATCAAATAAATGATCCTAGATTTGTATATAAAAAAAATAAAAAAAATATTGGTGGTAAATTGAACTCTGCTCAAATCTTAACAAACGCGTCTGGAAAATATAGTTTGTTGTGTTTAGATAGAGATTCAATTAGAATAAGCTATTTAGATAAGCTGATAGACATATTAAAAAAAAATGATGATATAATTTTTGGGTACTGCTTGCTAAATGTTAAAGATTCAATAAATAGTGTAATTTTCAAAAAAGGCTACGATTCTTTATATAATATGACCTATTTATCAAAGCATCCGTCTGGAAACTTCTATAAAACTTCTTTTTTAAAGAATCTAAAAATTATGAATAAGATACGAGATAAGTACTCAAATTCAGATTTTATTCATGAGTTCTTTAATTCAGAACTTTCATATCGTGGTAAATCATACAGACTTAATATTCCTATAATTAAAACAGGCTATACTAATTCAAAAAGTGATTTTGCAAAAAACAAATCATATTCTTTCAACAAAAAGAATTTCTATTTTAGTCCGTTAAAAAGGATAGAGCATTTCAACGAATATTTGAATGAAATCATAATTTTAAAAATTTCTATGTATCAAAAAATTAAATTAATTAATAAAATATTTTTTCAAGGTTTGATTTATTCTACTGTTTCTTATAAAAATTTTTTACAAGATAAATATATATGTGACCACTATAATGTTGAGTCAAGAAACATAAATTATATTGATTTCTTCAAAATAAATTTATTCTTTTCAAAGTCATTTTTTAAAAATAAGTTAAAAATAAACATAATTCATAAGCTTTATATATTGTTGCATTCGAATATTAAATTTTCAGCTTATTTAATTAAACAAATTTTTAAAATTTAATATGAAAAATTTTTTTTTAACTTTTGGCAACCTTGTATCATACATTATTCCAAAAAGAATATTTTATTATTTGAGGTCAATTCAATCACTAATTTATAGTGGATATATTTCAAGAAGATTTAAATTTTTTGGTAAATCTGTTATTAAATATCCTTTTAAAAAACTTTTAGGTCCTGAGTATATTTCAATTGGGAATAATGTCACTATACATGATTCAATAGTTCTAACTGCTTGGGATAACTATCTAGGTAAGAAATTTAAACCGGAAATAATTTTCGGAGATAACACTTCTATAGGGGGAGAGTGTCACATATCTTCAATTAATAAAATCATTATTGGTAAAAACGTTTTGTTAGGAAGAAAAATAACTTTGGTAGATAATTCTCATGGAAAATTAACTCTAGAAGACCTTGAATTAAATCCAACAGCAAGAGATTTAGTTTCAAGTGGACCAATAATTATAAAAAATAATGTGTGGATTGGAGACAAAGCGACTATTTTGTCTGGTGTTACTATTGGAGAAAATTCAATTATTGGTGCTAATGCCGTGGTTACCAAAAATATACCTTCAAATAGTGTAGTTGTTGGCGTTCCGGGTAAAGTAATCAAAAAAATAGATAAATAAATATAATTTAGTCAAATGCCAATAATAATTTTTAATGCTATTTTATTTATTGTTGCACTTTTTTTCTACTGGTTAAGATGGCGAAAATTTGATTTAGGATTTATATTAATTTTAACATATACTTTAGTTGCAATAATCGGAGTTTTTTATTACCAAGAAAATGCCAGCGATTGGATTATTACAACATGGCCCTACATATATTTATTTTCTGTTTTAATTTTATTCTTTAGACCATATTTTATTAATAACCAAAAGTTTTATGATGGCTTTAGACTGAATAATAAAATTTTTCTAAAATTATTTTCAAGATTATATATTTTGTGTGGATTTATTGCAATTTATTATCAAATACCAATCGTAATTGAAAACTTAGAAAGTGGAGATTGGTATTTGATAAGAAATACATTATATGAAGACGAAATAGAATTATACCAGAATCAATTTGAGCGTTTGGCAAAAATTTTTATTCAATACTTTAGATTACCTGCTATCCTTGCATTATTTTATTACTTAAGCGCAGAAAAAAACAAATACTTTTTTAACCTAATATTTGCTATTTCTATAATAGTGCCCTCTTTTTTTACTGCTATAATTGTAGCTGCAAGAGGAAGCTTATTGGTATTAATAATAGAATTAATTATTGGGTTTTTCATATTCCGAAAGAACCTTCAAAAAGGTGTTAAGAGAGTTATAAATACTTTTGCACTCGGTATTATTGTAATGATGATCATCTTTAGTATCGCTGTTACTAATTCTAGGTTTGGAGAGTTGGACGTATCTTCCTCTCTATTGCATTATTTTTCTCATTCCTTTCTGACCTTCAATTATGGGGTTGTAGATTCAATTGAAAATTTTGCAAATGGCAAGTATTTTTTTAATTTTTTTTATGATTCTCAATATATTGACTTTTTCCATTTAGGCACTCATTTTGACACATCATTTATAACTTTTGTGGGAACTTTGTACTTAGACTTTGGACCTACAGGCACTTTTTTGATAGCTTTAATTGTTCCTTTTTTCTTTAACTTTAAAAAGAAGTCTGGAAAAAATATTGATTTTGGAGATTTACATTTATATTCCTTTTATTTGAGTTATCTATTAATAGGAGTTTTCGTAATCGGAACAAGCAATTCATTAGATTGGATTATTGCTTTATCTTTTTATTGGTTGTTAAAATTTATCAGAATATGAAACAAAAAATTAAAATATTTGCTTATTATTTACCTCAATATCATCCAATAAAGGAAAACAACAGGTGGTGGGGAGAAGGATTCACAGAATGGGTCAGTGTTGCTAAAGCTAAACCACTATTTAAAGGTCATAAACAACCAATTATCCCTGGTGAGTTAGGTTTTTATGATTTACGTTTATCTGAAACTAGGGAACATCAAGCTAATCTTGCAAAAGATCATTGTGTAACGGCTTTTTGTTATTGGCATTACTGGTTTGAAGGTAGAAGATTACTAGAGCGTCCCTTTGAGGAAGTTTTAAAATCTAAAAAACCAAACTTTCCCTTTTTTTTAGGATGGGCTAACCACTCTTGGAAAGGGGTATTTTTTGGTTCAAAAGGAAAAACTCTTGTTAAACAAACCTATGGTGGAGAAAAGGATTTTAATTCACATTTTGAATTTTTAATTAAAGCCTTTAAAGATCCTAGGTATTATAAAATAAACAACAAACCTGTATTACTTATTTATGACCCTAGAAATATACCAGATTGTAAGAAATGGATGAAACATTGGAAAACTCTAGCTTTAAAAGAGGGATTTGATGGTATTCATTTGATTGGCGAAAACCTTGATTTAGAAAAAAAAGATGAATATGGATTAGATGCAGTTACGTATTCAAGACATAGATTTATCGAAAATGGGCCTTCAAAAAATAGATATATACGCTGGTTTTATAGAAATTTTTTTAAGATACCTTTTAAGTTAAAAGTTTATAGCTATAAAGATGCAATGAAGTATTTTCTAAAAAATAAAATTACACCGCTAAATGAATACCCAAGTATCGTGCCTAATTGGGATACTACTGCAAGATTGAAAAACAAGGCAGTAGTTCTTCAAGGTTCAACACCAGAGTTGTTCGCAAATCATGTAGCTGATGTTTTAAATTCAATTAAACATAAACCTGAAGATGATCAGATTGTATTTCTTAAGTCATGGAATGAATGGGCTGAAGGCAATTATATAGAGCCTGATATTGAAAATGGCAGAAAATATCTGGAAGTTTTAAGAGATGCTTTAACTGAGCAAAGTAAATAAATACAGTTTAATTAAAAATATATTATGTTACCAAAAGTTTTAGTTTTATTACCAATGAAAGGTAACTCTGAAAGAGTTACTAATAAAAACCTAAAATTATTTAACGGGAAGCCATTATTTCATACTATTATCGATGAATTAATTAAGTCTAAATATATTAATAAAGTTATAATTAATACTGATAGTGATTTAATTGCAGAATCGGCAATCAATACATATCAAAATTTTGTATCTATTCATAAAAGACCAAAAAGTATTCAAGGAGATTTTGTGTCTATGAATAAAATAATAGAATACGATCTTGATAATAGTTATTCAGATATTTATATTCAAACCCATAGTACTTCGCCATTACTAACTATTAAAACTCTTGATACTGCCATTGAGAAAATGATAAGTAAGGCACCAGATTTTGATTCTGTTTTCAGTGTTACTAAGATTCAGACCAGATTTTATGATAAAAATGGTAATCCTTTTAATCATGACCCTAAAGAACTTATTAGAACCCAAGATTTAGAGCCATTGTATGAAGAGAATTCAGGTTTTTATATCTTTACGAAGGAATCTTTCAAAAATGCAGATAATAAAAGAATTGGGTTGAAACCTTTGATGTTCGAAATAGATAAAATTGAAGCGATAGATATTGATGAAACTTCAGACTTTATAATTGCAGAGACACTGCATAAAGTATTAAAATGATTTTAGATAAAGGAGAAAATAGTGGTAGATATTTTAAATACCTATATTTGAATAGATTTTCAGAAAATTAAAGACTTTG
>MDTB01015221.1_pt1 | contig 16303 bp, 16 predicted proteins | sample 811161 | NCBI WGS metagenome assembly MDTB01 (sample SAMN05326650, study PRJNA326480) | marine metagenome | isolation source: seawater | place: Mediterranean Sea | collected 2009 | reverse complement strand
TTATTTGTCAAAACTAATGAAGCGTCGTCTTGATCCTTAAAAAAAAAACTATTTAACCTACTTTTGTCTACATCTAAAGCTAAGTTAAAAAAAATTTTTCTTATTTTGTCCACCTCCTTTAAAGAATCATTTTTTTCTAGGTTAGAAATTCCTGATAGTTTTGCCTTTAAATAAGTCTTATAATTATACAATTTTATCATATTTTGAGCTTTAAATAGAAATAATTTTTTAATGAAACATTGAATGTTTTTTTTATCGCTTTTTGAAAAAATAATTCTTTTTTAGAAACTTGTTCATAACCAAGTAATTTTGTTAGTGCTAAGACCCATTTATTTTTTTTATTTATTACAGCAATCCAATCATAGTGTAATTTTTTTTTTCGTAAATAATTCAACTGCCATTTAAGGGAAATTAAAACATAATATAAATTAGTCTTTTTTCTGTTTGAATGCCAACCTCCAACAAACATTTTTTTATTTTTAAAATCTACTAACTTATGCCAAAAATAGATTTTATGATTTTCACTAATATTATAAATAAAACTTTCTCTATTATTATTAAACCACCATATATAATGTTCCAGATTAGATATTAATTTTTTTTTAATCATAAACTTTCTATTAAAATTCATGTTTCTTGATAGTAATATATCATTGATATCACTAATGTTTATTCGTCTAATTTTGTTCTTAATCATTATAATTTAATTTCTTTTACTAAATTTTTAATATTTAATTTTTTTATTTTATTTATATTTTGATAAGACCTCTTAATCTTATCTATATTTTTAATAACTAATTTTATTAAAACTATTATTCTATAATTAGTTAATTCATTTCCTTTTAAAAAAAATTGATGACCAAGTATCTTCAAATCATTAACCTCATTCTCTTGATTATGCGTTAATGAAAAAAATATACTTGGTAATCTGAGATAAGAATTTTCATAGATAGCATTTCCTGCCGATCCTATAAAAAGATCCATTTTTGATGTAATTTTATCTATAGAAATTTTATTATGTAAAATTTTTATATTTTTATTTTTTTTACTAAGGTTGATAATAAATTCATAATTTGAAGCAAATACTCCAATACATACATATATATTGTGATTTAGCTTTAATAATTCTTTAAAGTTTTTCTTAATTTTAGCAAAGTTAAATGAATTTCCAAAATTGATTATAATATTTTTTTTTGATTTACTTATGCTTTTTCTTTTTAAGTCCTTAGAGATTATAGTATAATTTGTTCCAAGAATAAATTTTGTATTTCTTTTGTTAATTTTTTTTATCTGATTATATCTTTTTTCAATATTTATCTTATAATTTATGTAATAATCACAGTACATATATCTGTTTGATAAATCGTCAATAACTATAATTTTAAGACTTTTAATTCTAGCTTTTTTATGCCAGAAACTATTTAACCTATAATCATCAACAATTAATATGTGAGGTTTTAAATTCTTAGTGACTGTAAGAAATTTTTTTATGTCAGAATTTTGTGAAGTAAATATATTATTTCTATAAATTTCAAAAAAGGTAATATTATTATACTTATTCTTCAAAATTTTAGGTACCCTATCTACAACAAAAATACAGTTGTATTTTTTTTTAACCTCCTGAAAAATTTTAAAACATCTAATGAAATGACCAAGCCCACTTTTTTTTTCTAAACTTATTCTAAATATTAAGTATTTTTTATTATTTATTTTTTTATATATTCCCATTTAAGTCTTGAGCCATATTTAATATCTTTCAAACTTTTTTTGTTTAGAAAAAAATCTAAAAATTTAGGATGAATTCCATAACATGGTCTTATAGATTTTACATTATTTTTAGTAAATTTTTCCCCTTTTTCAATGTCTTTAACCACGTAAAGAGATCTTCTTCCATTCATGTTTTTTTTTGAAGACTTTGCTATTTCATAGCTTACTATTCCATTAGATTTTTCATTTTGCCTGATTGTATTAATCATTATTTTTAACTGATTTATTGTTATTGAAAAAAAACTATCAACTGATTTTACTCCACTTGGCTTAACATGTTTCTCAAGCATACTTGCACCTAATGAGGCCGCATGGATACCAGCATGTATTCCCAAAGTATGGTCAGAGTATCCCGATAGACACTTAAAAGTCTTTTTAATATCTATCATCGTATTTAAATTCAATTCATTCAGATTTGCAGGGTATGAGGAGGTACATTTAAGTATAATTAGTTTATTATTTTTCTGTTTAATGGTATTTACAGCTAATTTTAAATCTTTAAGTTTACTTAAACCATTTGATAATATTATTGGCTTTTTTGTTTTTGAAACTTTTTTAATTAAAGGTATATCAGTAATTTCGGGAGAGGCTATTTTGTATGCAGGACAATTTAATTTTTCTAAAACTTTTAAATTACTTTCATCGAACACAGATGCAAAAACAATTAAATTTATCTTTTTACAGAATTTAAAAACTTTAGGAAACCATTCAATCGGAGTTTCTGCTTTTTTATATAATTTGTATAAATTATTATATTTTGACCATGAATTTTTTTTACCAATTAAAAAATCCTTTGATTTGCAATCTATAGTAATGGTATTTGCCTGATAGGCTTGCAGTTTAACAGCATCAACACCAGCATTTTTTAATTCTAACAAAAATCTTTTTAAAATATTAAAATTTTTGTTATGGTTAGCTGAAATTTCAGCTACTATAAAGCATCTATTATGATCTATTATTTTATTGGAGATTTTGATTTTATTGTTAAACATAAATATTAGTTTTTAAATTATAAAATGAAAAATTTAAATAGCTCATTAAAAAATTCAATCATATCTGTTATAATACCCATTTACAATCAAGAACATTTTATTGCAAAATATTTTAAGAACTTTGAAAAACTATATCATAAAAATATAGAATTCATTTTTATTGATGATGCATCAACTGACAATACTGTAAAAATAATTAAAAAACTTATTATATCAAAAAAAAATCATAATTTTAAATTTTATAAATTAAAGAAAAATGGTGGACCTGGGATAGCAAGGAATCTTGGAATTAAGAAGTCATCAGGCAATAACCTTCTTTTTCTAGATAGTGACGATTATCTAATTAAAAAAAATTTATTAAAAATTATAAAATTTATTTCATTAAAACAAAATTATAATCTTATTTTAATTGATTATTTAAAAAGAAAAAATAAACAAATGAAAATTTGTAAAAAAAAATTATTAGGTAAAACTATAGTAAAATTATTCTTAAGAACCGAGCTTGACATGTGTTCAAATTTTTACTTATTTGATAAAAATTTTTTAATTAAAAATAAAATTTCGTTTTTAAAAGGTTATTATGAAGACATCTTATTTATGCTAAAAGTTTTTTTTTACATGAAAAAATTTTATATTTTTGACAAGAAAGTTTATATAAAAAATACAAATCCAAACTCAATAACTAATACTTTTACAAAGAAACATGTTGTTGATTTTATTAATGCAACATTTCAAAAAAAAAATTTTTTTGATAAAGAAATTAGGCCAAAAATCAAAAATTTAGAAAGGGATTGTCAATATGGTCTCAGGGGGGACTACATGTTTTCAAATAAGATTAACAACAAAATTAAAACAAAAAAATTAAAAAAATCATTTATTGATAACAAATTTCGCAAATTAATAATAAATAATTTTATGATTAAAACTTCTTATGATAGCCAAGTAAAAAAAAGGTTATTTTAATAAAATGAAAAAATACTACTCGTGTAAGGATATTGAAAGTTCTCTTTATATTGCTCCAAATGAAATAAGAGCATGTTGTCAAAGATTTTTTCACAAAGGTAAAATGAGGGGAGATGCTAAACTTTTAGATATTAAAGATGATGTAACTCCAAAAGCTGAGGACATTATTAACTCGAGAAAAAAACTTTTTAATGAAATTCAGCATAACAATTCTGAAAGTTGTAATGGTTGTCCATTTTTATACGAGACAAATAAACCACCAAGTTTTGGTTCTGATATTGAACATCTATCAATAGAACATCATTCAGTTTGTAATTTGAGATGCACCTACTGTAGCGAAACTTATTATGGAGGCAAAAGGTCTAAATATAATGTTGTAGAATTTATAAAATATTTAAGCGATAGCGGAAGTTTCAAAAATTGTAAACAAGTTGTATGGGGGGGAGGTGAACCAACATTAGATAAATCATTTGAGTTAATTGTAGAAGAAATAGATAAGTTTGCAAATCCAAACATATATCATAGAGTTTTTACAAACTCAGTCAGATTTCATGAAGCAGTAATAAAATTTTTAAAGAAGGGTTTAATAAAAATAGTTACCAGTATTGATGCAGGGGATGAAGTAACATTTAAAAAAGTTAGAGGAAGAGATAAGTTCTTTAATGTTTTCGAAAATTTATCAAAATATTCTAAAATAGACTCAGATAAAATTACAATAAAGTATATTTTTACAAAAGAAAATTCAAATGAGAATCAATTAACAAAGTTTGTCAAAGAATGTGTATCAAACAATTTACAAAATTGCGCATATCAAATTAGCATGAATTATAAATACGAAAATTTAAGTTTAAATATGCTTAAGAAAGCGTCATTTTTAATGAACGAATTAAAAAAAAACAACATAAACAAGTTTTTTCCTGATGACCATATCGCTTCGCGATTTAAAAAATTAAGTGAAGCTGAAAAAAAAGAGTTATTAGAATATGCAAATAAAAAAAATATAGAAAAGATATTCATAAATCACAGTAAAATTAAAAATTTAAATATTTATGGAATCGGAGATATAGCAATTAACATTTTAAACAAAACAAATGTTCTTAATATTTTTGATAAAGTTGAATTATTTGATGGAGATATTTCAAAAATAGGAACTGAGGTTAATAAGCACAGAATAATGAGGCCAGAAGATATTAAATTAAACGATTACAAAATTTTTATTTCCACTGCTCAAAGTTATGATGATATTTATCAGAAACTAATTAAAATGAATATTGATAGTAATAGATTAGTTTCTGGAATTTTTATTTAATTTTTTTATAAAATTTAAAAACATAAAGCACATAAACATTGACCTCCAGTCATCGGCTTTTTTTAAACAAAATTTTCTTTGCACATTCTCAATTTTGTTTTCATTTAAATTTTTTTGAATATCAGGTGGCAATATATCACAATAAGGATAAAGAATTTTTTCAAGCTTAAATCCAATTTTGTTCAATTTATTATTGTAAGTCAAAGGATTTTCTGTAGTTACTGTCATTTTCGAAGATATACTGTGTGATGCTTTTATTCTTTTTGGTAGCTTAATTTTTTTTTTAAGCAAATTATTAATTTTAAAATTTGATAAATATTTATTTTCTGAATAGTCAGATATCGTATCAGACCAAAACGAAATAGTATCACTGTTTAAAGCAAACATTTCGTAAAGGTCATTTTGTTGATCAACAATAAGTGTACCATTTTTTTTTAAAACTCTTTTTATATTTTTGTAAAATATTTTTTCTTTTTTTTTAGACAAGTACCTTACAAACCCCAAACCAAAAGCTACATCAATTGAATTTGTCTTCATTTTTTTTAAATAATTTTCATCATCTACAAAAAAATTTATTTTATTACATTTTAATTGTTTAGCTTTTTGACTAGCATATTTTACTGCATCTTTAGAAATATCAAAGCCTATGACATCATAATTTTTAATTGCAAGTATGTGAGATACAAATCCCAAACCACAACCCATATCAAGAACTTTAGAATTTTTTTTATAGTTATCACATATATATTTGCAGGTTAAATATGCTCTATTTGTAGCTATAGCTTTAGTTTTTATATGTCTAAAATTTCCTTTAAGCATTTTTAAGATATCTGGAATTATTTTATCATATCTGAGCATTATTTTTTTTTCTGTCCACCATTTTTCGTTAAAATGTTTGGCTGTTTTGATTGCATTCAGATTTTTCATTGTTAATGTAAATATCCTAAATATAATATTTATCAATAGTATATTAATGATTAGAAGATTAGCAATAATACCAGCAAGAGGAGGTTCAAAAAGAATTAAAAAAAAAAATATTAAAAATTTTTATAATAAGCCACTTATTTACTATTCACTAAGAGCTGCAAAAAAATCAAATTTATTTACGAAAATTCATGTTTCAACTGAATCTTTATTGGTCAAAAAAAAGGTAGAAAAATTAGGATTTAAAATAGATTTTATGAGAAATAAAAACCTTTCAAATGATACAATATCAATATCTAGAGTTATTAAAGATGTTTTAAAAAAATTTTTGGAACGTCAAATAAAATTTGATGAAATTTGGCTTATATATGCTTCGAATCCATTAATAAATGAAAAAATATTACAATCTGGTTACAAAAAATATCTTAAAAATAAGAAAAGAAAATCAGTAATATCTGTATCAAAATTTAATTACCCAATATACTGGGCAATGAAAAAATCAAAGCAAAATTTACTTTCTCCGTTGTTTAAAAAAAAATCAAAATTGAGCTCTAATAAAATGGAAGACTTTTATTGCGATGCTGGAATGTTTGTAATTTATCAACTTAATTTTCAAAAAAATAAATCTAAACTACATTACTCCCCATTTATATTGCCTTGGTGGAAAACAATAGACATTGACACATTTGATGATTTTTTAGCAGCAAAATTTCTATATAAAAATGCTAATTTATAATCTGTTTAAAAAGAGATTTAAAAACAATAAAGATAAAATAATTTTTTTTGAAAATTCAGAATATGATTATTTAGAATTATTAAAGCTTGTAAATTTAGCAGAAGCTTACGTAAATAAAAATAATGATAATATTTCAATTATATGTGAAAATAATATTTACCACATAGTTTTATATCTTTTATCTTCTAAACTTAATAAAAAATTTATCCCTCTGGACCCAGGATCACCTGTAAAGGATTTACTAAAAACAATTAGAATATATAAAATTAAAAATATATTTTGTAACGATAAAATTTCAGCAATTTTAAAAAAAAAAAATATAAAGAATACAAACATCAACAAGATAAAAAAGATAAATAGAAAAAAAATAATTAAAAATGTGTCGAGTAAAATATTTTTATTAAGTTTCACTTCTGGATCAACAGGCAATCCCAAACCAATTGCGCTAAGTCAAAAAATAAAACTATTAAGAGCTAAATCAAATATTAAATTATACTCATTATCTAATATTGAAAAAATTTTAATATCAACCCCTTTATATCACACATTAGCAATAAGATTATTAAATATATTTATTTTAACAGGTGGTAAAATTTTTGTTATTGAAAAATACAATTTTGAAAAGCTTGTTAATATTATAAAAAAACAAAAAATTGAATTTACTTTTTTTATATCAGACCAAATAAATCAATTAATAAGAAATAAAAAATTTATTTATCATTTAAAAAGTTTAAAAAATCTAGTCTCAAGTTCTTCCACACTTTCTTTACAAAACAAAAAAATAATAATAAATTATTTTGGAAACAAATTTCATGAATGCTATGGCTTATCAGAGGGAGCCATATTAACTAGTTTATCTTTAAAAAATAGGTCCCATTTTGGTTCTGTTGGAAAAACAATTCCTGGGGTTAAAATAAAAATTAAAAATAAAAAAAAAAAGATTGGAGAAATACTTTTTAAATCGAGTCAAATGTTTTTGGGGTATTTAAACAGGCAAGGAAGAGTCAACAAAAGTATCGATAAGAGTGGTTATTTTAATACTGGTGACCTTGGATATTTTATAAAAAATTATTTATATTTTACTGGCAGAAAAAAAAATATGATTAAGGTAAAAGGTAAATCAATATATCCTGAGGATATTGAAAAAATTTTACTTCAAAGTAATTTAATTAAGGATTGCGCAATTGCTTCAATTAAAAATAAAGATTTTGAAGAACAGTTGTGTGTAGCTTACGTTTTAAAAAATCCAAAAGTGAGTGACAGTAAAATAAAAAATTATTGCTTTAATTCATTATCTTCGTTTCATTTACCAAGATTCTTTTTAAAAATTAATAAAATACCTAGAAATAATCTAGGTAAAATTAATAGAGTTAAATTAAACAAAGTTGTAATAGAAAAATTAAATGTTTAAAACTTATAACACTAAATTTAAGAAAAAATTTAACATTACATTAATTATATATGAATATAAATTCATTTAAAGTTATCAATAGTTTGTAAATTCAAATGGGTAAAAATAAACAAATTATAAATAATTTTTTGAAGAAAATAATTTTTAAAAATAAACAAGAAAGAAATTATTTAACAAAAAATATCTTTACTACAGATAAAGTTGACTCTTTCACTTTTTTAGAAGTTATTATAAAGATTGAAGATAAATTTAAAATTAAACTAAAGGATAAAGATATTCTTTCAACCAAGATGAATAATATAGAAAATTTAACAAAATTAATCTTAAAATATTTAAATGAAAAAAAATAATTTTCACCAACTCTGGCAGGAGGCTAAAAAATTTATTTTAGGTGGTAATATGTTAATTTCAAAAAGACCAGAGATGTTTTTGCCTAATCTTTGGCCAACTTATTATTCTAAAGCAAAAAAAATATATGTGTGGGATTTAAATGGAAAAAAATATATCGACTTTATATTTGCAGTAGGACAGAGCACCTTAGGTTATTCAAATGAAATAATTGATAAAGAAATAAAAAAGAAAATTGAACAAGGGCTCATGACTACGCTTAATTGTCATGAGGAAGTAGAGCTAGCAAAAAAATTAGTTCAATTACATCCATGGGCTGACAAGGTTAAATTTGCAAGATCAGGTGGCGAAGCAAATGCACTAGCCATTAGAATTGCAAGATCTGCATGTAGAAATGATAAAAATCATATAGCTATTTGTGGTTATCATGGTTGGCATGACTGGTATCTCTCTGTTAATTTAAAATCAAAGAATGCTCTAAATAAACATTTATTGCCTGGTCTTAATCCAGTCGGTGTACCAAAAGAGTTAATAAATAAAACTCATGCATTTGAATATGGAAATTTTGAACAACTTAAAAATTTAAATAAAAAATTTAATCTAGGTATAATAAAGATGGAAATAGCTAGAAACAATCTTCCAGACATAAATTTTTTAAGAGATGTAAGAAAATTTTGTGATAAAAATAAAATAATTTTGATTTTCGATGAATGTACTACTGGATTTAGATACACATTAGGTGGTTTACATTTATCTACGAAAGTTTATCCAGATCTTGCAATGTTTGGGAAAGCTCTAGGGAATGGATACGCTATTTCAGCAGTCATAGGTAAAAAAAAAATTATGGATAAGGCTGCAAGCTCTTTTATTAGCAGTACATTTTGGACAGAAAGAGCCGGTTTTGTTGCAGGACTAAAAACAATTGAGTTTATGGAAAAACATAAAACAAGTGAAAAACTAATTAAAAATGGAAAATATTTAATCTCTAAATGGAAAGAACTATCAAGTAAATACAATCTTAATTTACAAGTCAACCAAATGCCTTGCATATGTTCTTTTAATTTTAATAAAAATAATAATTTATTGAAAACTCTTATTACTAAAGAAATGCTTAAAAAAGGATATCTAGCCTCAAATATGCTTTATGTTTCAATCTATCATGATAAAGAAGTCATCGATAAGTATATTAAAAATTTAGACTATGTGTTCAAAAAAATAAAATCGGTATTAAATAATAAAACAAAAATTTTAAAAAAAGTTTCTAAAATTCAAACAAAAAAATCGTTTAAAAGATTGATAAACTAATTATTTTATTTTTTTTAGGTTTGTAAGAGAGTTTGTCAACAAGACTTTTTTTGTAAAATTCTTTTTTATATTGATTCTTTTATACTTATTAATTCTTAAATATTCTTCATAATTTGAGATACCAATTATAGCATAATCCGCTAATTTTAAATTTTCAATACTCGAAATAGCAACATCATAAATTGATGAATTATAAATTTTTGATATATTATTAATTATATTAATCTTTTTTTCTATAAAACTTAACTTATGTGGTATCATTTTACTTTCTTGTAAAATAATACCCTGAAATAATATACTTCGTACATGTAACTCAAACTTATAAATTTTTTTTAATTTTCTCAAATACTTAGTTAATTTATCATTTATACTAAAAATATTAAGTGGAATTTGTATAACATCAAAATTATAAATTCTTAAGTATTTTTCCATCTTAGAAAAATCATATATTGATATACCTATTTTACTTATTATTTTTTTCTTTTTAATTGACTCAAAAAATAATTTAATTTTTTTATATTTAAAAATTTTAATATCTTTCTCAGAATGTATCATTAAGCAATATATTTTTTTTACTTTTAAATTTTTTAAAGATAGTTCCAAACTGAGTTGAATTTCATCTATTATTTTATTAATATTTTTAGAATTTAATTTATTTAATTTTGTTACTATTTTATATTTTTTATTACAGTGTTTACCTAAAAACTTTTCTGCAAAACCATATGATGGTGCAGTATCAATTAAATCAATTTTTTTATCAATTTTTTTAAATACATTTTTTAATTCTTTAGTATTTGTTTTTTTTTTTAGAATTCCATATTTTTGTTTGATTTGAGCTGTTCCAATACCGAATTTCATTTTATAAACATTATAAAAGAATTAACTTTTAATTTACTATATTTTATTTATAAAGAAAAATAACCAAATAATTTAAACAAGTGAATCCTTTTAAAAAAATTTTTCCTTATGGAAGACATTATATTGATGCGAATGATATAAAAGCTGTCACAGATGTTTTAAAAAGTGGAATGATTACTCAAGGGCCCCTCATACCCAAAACTGAGAAAAAAATAGCAAAATATGTTGGAAGTAAATATGCCGTATTAGTTTCTAGTTGTAGTGCAGGATTGCACATTGCTTGCAAAGCTATTGGTATGAATAGTAAACATACTACCTTAACATCGCCAATTACATTTGTATCAACAGCAAATTCAGCCCTTCATTGTGGTTCAAAAGTTGTATTAGGTGATATTGACCCAAATACTATTAATTTATCAATTGATCACATAAGAAAAAAAATAAAAAAAAATAAAATAAACTATTTTATCCCAGTTCATTTCTCAGGATTACCCTGTGACATGAAACAAATACATTCTATAGCAAAAAAAAAGAAAATTAAAATTATAGAAGATGCAGCACACGCATTTGGATCAAAATACTTGTCAGGTGAAAAAGTGGGTTGTTGTAAATATTCAGATATTGCAGTTTTTTCTTTTCATCCAGTAAAAATTATTGCAGGTGGTGAAGCTGGAGTAGTCACTACAAATTCAAAAGATTTATATATAAAATTACTTGAGTATAGAAGCCATGGCATAATTAAAGATGTTAAAGAAAATTTTAAAAATAAAAAAGAGGGGTACTCAAAAAATAAAAAAAATATTTGGTATTATGAAATGAAAAACTTAGGTTTTCATTATAGACAAACAGATATACAGAGTGCACTTATTTTTTCACAAATGAAAAAAATTAATAAGTTTTTAAATTATAGAAAATTATTAGCAAAAAACTATGATAATTTTTTCAAAAATATTAGTTTGATAATACCCTACAATATTCCTTTTAGAAAATTTAGTTCTAACCACCTTTATGTAATAAAAATCAATTTTAAAAAATTGAAAATAAATAGAAATGAACTAATGAAAATGTTGAGAAAATTTGGAATTATTACTCAGGTTCATTATATTCCACTCAATTATCACCCATATTTTAAAAAAATGAAAATCTCTTTACATGCAAATTCAAACGCAAAAAAGTATTATGATGATTGTTTGAGCATACCATTGTATTATGGTTTGAAAATTATTGAACAGAAGTTTATTGTTAAAAAAATATTGGATTTATTAGAAAAATATAAAGTAAATAAAATAAATCAAAAAATTAAAAATTAAAATTATAAAAAGAAATACAAATGCCAGATCATAATTTAAAATTAAAAAGAGTTGTAATGGAAGTTTTTGGAGGATGCAATTATACATGTCAAATGTGCCCGCAATCAAATCCAGGGAGGGGAAAAAGTTTTACCAGAAAAATGCCTTTAAAAGAGTTCGAAAGAATATTAGATGAAGTAGTCCCAAAGTATGGTTACCCACAAATAAATCTAGAAGGAAGTGGTGAACCCACAATGGCAAAAGATCTTCCCGAATATATAAAAATTGTAAAGAAAAAGAATTTGAAGTGCTTCATGTACTGTAATGGAGCAAGACTTAACGGCGATTTTATGAAAAAAGTTGTTGATTCAGGTATTGATTTTATAAGAGTAAGCGTAATTGGATATAATAAAGATTTATATAAAAAATGGATGAATGTAGATAATTTTGAATTAATTTTAACAAACTTAAAAGAATTAAAAGATTATATAAATGCTAAAAAATATAAAACACAAGTAAGTACATATCATTTAATTACAGATAATTCTCAAGTTGAATTTGAAATAAATGAATATAAAAAAAATGTAGTCAATAAAGTTGATAGTCTTGGTTACGTATGGAAAATGCATAATTGGAGTGGAAATTATAATAACCAAAATTTAAGAAAAAAGACTTCAAGGAGAACATGTGGCAGACCATTTGCACCTGAAGTGACTATTAGAGCAGGTGGAAGTGATGGAAGAACTGCCGCGATGGTTCCGTGCTGTCAAACATTAGGTCCACCAAACGAGGAAAAAAGTATTTTAGGTCATTTAGATAAAGCGAAATTTGAAGATGTGTATTATGGAGAAGCCTATAATAAATTAAGAAAAGCGCATAAGGAAAAAAAATTTGATGAGATAGAATATTGTAAAAATTGTGATTTTTTGTACGACGATCCTGAAGTACTTGTTTGGACTAATGATAATTCTTCGAAGCTATATCACATGCTTGGTACTGATGATGATTTTATACTGACTGAATATAAAAGTTAATTTTATTTTAATAAATGAAAATATTATTATTTGGTGGAACAGGCTTTCTAGGTGAAAAACTTGCAGAACATTTACAAAAAAAGAATTTACTTTATATTTATATAAATAAAAGAAAATCTAAATTTAAATACAACATAAAAGAAGCAAAAATTAAAAAAATAAATTATGAGTATATTAATAAATTTGTAAATTATAATAAGATCGATTTGTTAATAAATTTGGCATCCTTAACAAGCGTTGAATTGTGTCAAAAATTCAAAAAAAAATCATTTAAGGTTCATGTAGAGCTTCCTAAAATTTTATCAAAAATTTCAAAAGAACAAAAAATAAGAATTATTCATATTTCAACAGATCACTTGTTTAATGGAAAACAAAGCAATTCTTATAAAGAAATTTCAAAACCTTTTCCATTAAACTATTACGCAAAAACAAAGCTATTGGGGGAAAAAGAAGTGAAAAAAAGTGGAAATTTTACGATTATTAGAACTAATTTTTTTGGATTAAATAAAAGAAATAAAAATTCTTTTTCAGATAGAATTGTGAGTGCATTAAAAAATAAAAAACAAATAGACTTATGGTCAAACGTTTTCTTTTCACCACTTCACATAGAAAACCTAACTTATCTTATTAATTTTTTAATAAAACAAAAAATCAAGGGAATTTTTAATTTATCAAGCCAAAAAATCTCCAAATACAAACTTGGATTATTAATAGCAAGTCAACTTGAATTAAATAAAAAATTAATAAACAAAAATCTCTTTGACCAAAAAAAATTTGTCAAAAGACCACTGAACATGTCATTATGTAATAAGAAAATTTTAAAGTATTTTCCATTTTTAAAAAATAAACTTACATTAAGGTCTCAACTACAAATTCTTAAAAAAGAATATTAGATGAAAATAGACCCAGACAAATATTTTAACACTTTTATTAGAGTTCTAAAAAAAACAATATCTTTTAACACTTACTATTTACCAAATCCATATAAACTTGGGGAAGTTAGAGATTACGAAAAAAAAATAAATCATCTTAATTTTAAAAAAATATTTGACCATAATTATTTAATACATGATAAAAAAAAATTTGCTGAAACAAAAGTAATTTTTTTATCTCACTATCTTGGTTATGAACACATTAAGGATGAAGATTTTTATTACGGCAAAATATTCAATATCTTAAAAAAAAAAAAAATTAATTATTCTATATTAATGATAAATAAAACTAATTTTCAATTACAAGATATAAAAAAAAAGTTCAAAAATACTATTCATTCAAGAATTTATGTAAATCAATATTCTCACCCGGTGAAAGATATTAAACTTATTATAAAATTATTTATAAATTATTTAAGTTTTGTTTTTAAAAAAACTTATATAAAGTTTAATAGAGAAGAAAAAAAAATCATTTCTGAAAAATTCACTTTTTTGAATTTTATTAAAGCAAGAACGACTTTAAAATTAGTTAATAATATAGAGAGTATTTTAAACGATTATAGTAATAATACCCAATGTATTGTTTTCACATTTGAAGGACATGCTTTCGAGAGAATGCTTATTGAAATTTGTAAAAAAAAAAAAATAAAATCAATAGGCTATTTTTTTTCTGTTATTAGACAACTTAAAACTAATATTTTTTATAAATTTCCTAAATTTTTAATGCCCGATGATATATTTACAACAGGCTCTGTAGTAAAAAATTATTTTAAAAAAAACTCAACTAAAATTCAAAATATTCATATGGTTGGCTCAGGAAGAAAATTTTTAAATAAAAAATTTAATATAAAAAGAATATTAAGCTCAGAAACTTGCAATATATTGATTTGCCCAGAAGGATTATATACTGAAACAGATATTATGTTTAATTTAGGCTTAAGTCTCTCTCAAAAAAAAACAAAATTTAATTTTAATTTTAGAATACACCCAGAGTTAAAACAAAATAAAAAATATATGGGTAATTTAAATAATCGTATTAAAAATTTTAGAAATTTTAAAATCTCAAATAATTCGCTGGATGATGATATAAATCATAATCATATATTAATTTATAGGGGCTCTAGTATATGTGTTAATGGAGTTCTAGGTGGTATGGTGCCTATATATTATAAATTACATAATGAAATTTCTTTAGATCCATTGTTTGAAATAAATCAATTTAAAGCTGAAAATGAGAGTCAAATACTTAGATATATCGATTTGTTAAGGCTTCATAAAAATAAAAAAAAATTAAATAATAAAATGAAATCTCTGATGAATTATTGCAAATTGTATTACGAAAATTTTGATGAAAAGAATATTTTAAAATATTTATAAAATGATTGTAAATAGTTATATAATTGACCAACTTGAAGAATTTAAACGATTAACAGAAAAAAATAAATCTAGTCATTGGAAAACTCGTCTTAAAAATGACAATTATAGTTCTAGTATTTATTTGAATTTAGGATTTGGATCATTTGAAAAAAAAACCTATATCAAGTCCATTTTTCATTATATATTTCTGAGGTTTTTGTTTGGTTTTAAAATATTTAAATCACAGGAAGCTGTTGCTTACAAAAATATTTTTGAAAAGATGAACAGGCAATTAGATTTAGATGCACTAAGACATATATTCACATTTAATAAACTAAAATATAAAAATCATCCGAAAAAAATCTGTATTATTGGTGATGGAAAAGCAAATTTTGTTTTAGGATGTTTAAAAATATTTCCTGAAACACCAATATATTCAATTAATTTAACAGAGGTTTTGATTCATGATTATTTAATTATATCTAAACATAATTTTATTAAGGATTCTGAAACACAAGTAGTAAGCAATAGAAATGATTTAAAAAATACAAATAAAAAACTATTTTTAATACCATCTTCAAATAAAAATTTATTATATGACTCAGAAATAGAACTGTTCGTAAATATTGCATCTTTTCAAGAAATGACTTTTGAAGAAATAAATTCATATTTTAAAATAATTAAATCAAATAACGCTAAACTTTACGCTTGTAATAGAGAAAAAAAAATATTGTCTGGAGGAGAAGTTCTTAAATTTGATGATTATCCCTGGGGTAAAGGAGTAAAAATTTTTCAGGAAAATTGTCCATGGCATCAAAAATATTACTCATTCAGGCCCAATTTTATTCACAAATATGACGGTAATATCATGCATTGCTTAATTGATTATTCAGTAAAAAATTAAATGAAAAAAAAACAAGTAACTGTAGTAATTCCATCACTTGGATCAAAAAATTTAAATCAATTATTAAAAAAACTTGCGACAAACAACTTGATAAAAGAAATATTACTTTCAATTCCTAATTTAAAAAATAAAAAAAATTATAGTTACAATAGTAAAAAAATAAAAATAATAAATT
>MDTB01093983.1_pt1 | contig 16304 bp, 16 predicted proteins | sample 811161 | NCBI WGS metagenome assembly MDTB01 (sample SAMN05326650, study PRJNA326480) | marine metagenome | isolation source: seawater | place: Mediterranean Sea | collected 2009 | reverse complement strand
TGGTTCGACTCATCTTCAAATAGGAAAAACATATCCTTATCTCGCCTCAAGGATGGGAAGTGTCTCTGAGCTAATTGTTAAATTGAAAACTGAGCTAGACCCAGAGCATCGGATGAATTCAGGCGTGCTCGGGTTCAGTTAAGTGACTGGAGTATGGTTTTAACACGTGCACGTCTGTCAAAACCGCATAGTCAATTTTTTCAACAAAATGTCTCGAGACAATAACTTTCTTTTCTCGATGAGAAACATTAGGCGACGATCAAGCAAGGTTCCTCAGCTCCAGGTAGCCTCTTTGACTCCGATGGAAAGGCTACCCAAAGTAAGCATACTGCTGTCTTTGCGTTTTTACTCCTCACTGAAACCGTTTATCCAATCACTTGGACAACTCCATGGCTCTTAAAATGAACTCGCTTTTTACACCGATATTATCAATATTGATGCCTTGATCGGACATGCAATGAAGAGAGACAATATTTTGCACTGTGCTTGAGAAACTATTGGGCCGGCGAAAATTCGCTAGCCATCTCCTTTCATCTTGTCGGTACCGCAGACAAAGCGAGTCAGCAAAATATGACTTTGGCTGTAAAAACACTCACCAATTGCTGGTGATTGGACAGCATCTTGATAAGTAACGAAGTTCAACGGATTAGTCTCTAATGAGCAGGATTTTTCGTTTGCAATAAGACAGTGGTCACCGAGAAATTCACGCATTCACCATCATTTTTGAGGTCAAGTTACTCTCCTAATGGCGGCGGCGGGGTGGACTTTACCTCGACACGGATGCACGAGATGCTATCATGGTAACTCTGCAACATATCCACCATTTTTGGAATTTGAAGGCCCATCGAACCATCTATTAATGACGATTTGCAAACTACTTCTTTTCAGAGTTTTTCTGAAACACGATGAAACATTAGTTTGTAAGTCTCCTATTTTAGGCCGAAGCAATCCTAATTTATCAGTCAATGAATTTACATCGTTTATAGATTCGTGCCCTATATTGAAAAATGGACAATTGCAAACACACCCTCGTAATCACCAGATAGTCGACCCAAAAATCGAGCATATGCCTAGGTATTGAATGAGACTTGATCTACAAGTCATAATTACAACTTTCCAAGACGTTTGTTCACACTCATGTTAGGGTTGACAGATAAAGGGGTCTTGTTCATGCATGAAGGACGTTCCACTCAAACTAGAGGAGAAATTGTTTGCAAATAACGGTCGTTTCAGGGAGTCATCGAAAAAAATCTCAAAGTAGGAAGATTTCAGACGTCATACGCTGTCGTTTGGCCGAGAATCAATCCGTGACAAAATCAGAAGTTATTGACTTATCTGTGATCGAATTGCCTCTCTGGGAAGAAGCCATTTGGGAGAATGATCCCGCGTGGATAGCCCGACTTTCCTCTGTCAGTAAAGTATTGGAAGAGAGCGATGGTTTCGTAATAGTCAGTCCTGAGTGGCATGGCATGGTGCCTTCGGCATTAAAGAATTTCTTCTTGATGTGGGGCGAGGGTCAACTAGCCCACAAACCGGCCCTCATAGTGTCAATATCAAGCTCAAATGGAGGATCTTACCCAGTAGCCGAACTGCGCATGAGTAGTTATAAAAATAATCGGATATGCTACATCCCCGAACATCTAATCATTAGAAATGTGGGGAGCATATTTAATATGGACTCCCAAGAAAACGACGCTGAAACCCAACATCGCCTGACCGAAAGAATGTTATATTGTATTCAACTTCTGATTTGCTACGCTGAGGGCTTTAAGCGAATTCGTCAAAATAAGGCCACGGATATATCAACCTTTAAATTTGGTATGTAGCAAGAAAACCAATGAAAACGATCGTTCAACCATAAAAAAATTCAAAAGATTTCAAGGGGATTATGGCGGGTAAAGATTGCTCTCAAGAAACGACAGAGTCGTCAAGAGCTAGCATTTAGCAGCAAAGCACCGCTTGCCTCTTGTCGCTAGATGGTTAGCCGACCATCAATTGTGGATGCAGTACTCGAGGTAGTCATGATAGTGCTGAACTCTAGCCTCGTCATCATTTAACCAAGATCCCATAAAACCTCTCGACTTCATTCCTTTTTGAACATCCCTGAGAAGATGAATATCCTGATCCACAGTAATAGTCATAGTTTTCTCCCCTGAAATTATCGCTTCTTGGTCAAACTCGTCATGCAATGGCCTCTCAGTATCAGTATTTAATTGATCTGGATTAAAAGACGCCAGCCGTATGTCAGCTGTTTTATTCATCTCACATTGCTTGTCTGACGCACGTAATTTTAGCTGATCGTCTGGCAACATTCGCATTACAAACTTATCCCAGTAGCAGGTATTGGGATCCCCGCCCCTTGGGCGCGCTCGCAAAATCCAAAATTCCTCGGCCTGAAGCACTAGCACAGAATTAGGGAAAAGATTGTACTGAACAATGTCGGACAATTGCTCATCTGATAACAGGTCATAATCATACCCAAGCGCGTCTCCAAGCTGGCGTTTTTTTGTCTGAACGTCTTTACGCACATCGAGAATTCGGCCCCGATAATCATCCTTATCCATGCCCAAAGCTTCCAATTGGGGCCACTGCATCCTTGGCACCTCCTCCGGAATTTCCAGGTTTGTATTGACTGTGAACCCTTCGATTAAAACTCTAGTATGGCCACCAGAGAAAAACTCCTGTGTTGAGGTGGGACAATCAAAGATGCATTCGTGCTGAGGATGAATATGCTCGACATGATAAAGCTCGCTAAAATTATCTATAACTGCTTTCCAATTACAATTTAGCCGACAAGTTTGATCCTCGACCAATGCCATCTTGCCTGTTCGAAAAGGTTCTATCATCTCTTTAATAGGTCCCAAATATTCACTTAAACTGGGCCCATCAGGCTCCATACAAACCCATATCAAGCCAGCCCAAGCCTCTACACGGATTGCTTTAAGCGATAGCTCTTCCCTCGGAACACCTGCGCTAAACCGATGTTCCTCTGGAACTTCACGTAGTGCACCATCATTCTCAAATGCCCATCCATGATAGGGGCACGTAAAACGCTCTAGGCAACCCAAAGTCTGAGTCACCAATTTATTGCCCCGATGCTGACAGACATTATAAAAAGCCTTCAATTCAGCATTTTCGGTCCGACAGACTATAATTGACTCCGGATCTAGGTCAAAAACAAAGAAATCCCCCGGTTGATTTACATCAGAACCGACACCAGCCACCAACCACATCTTACCCCAAATCTTTTCTCTTTCGAGCTCCATATAAGTCTGCGAGAGATATCTCTCCGAAGTGATTCTTTTAAGTGGAATGTCGCTCTCGACTGCTTCAAGTGGCTGCAAAGACATAGATTACTCCAAACTATTTTCAAATTATAATTTAGAAAGCTGTCCCCCATCAATGGGGATATCGTGACCATTTATCATAATAGCTTGTGCCGAGCAAAGGAAGAGCACAGTAGCGGCAATGTCTTCTGCATCAACTGCCTCGGAGGTGGGGTTTACGCTCGAGAGAAAGCTTTTAACTTCGTCAGGTGGACCCTCTAAAACCAAGCGAGTAGCTTTGGTTAATGTGGGACCAGGGGAGACAGAATTGCACCTGATATTGTCATCAACATATGCTACAGCAGCCTGGCGTGTCAATCCGAGTATCCCATGTTTAGCTACCGTATAGGCGACACCAGATGCGGTCGAACCGCGATGAGCTACAATAGAGGCATTATTGACGATAACGGCAGGTTCCTCACTCTGTCGAGATAACATGGCCCTGATTTCATGCTTCATAAAGAAGTAAACACTGGTTAAATTAGTGGCTAATATTTTATCCCACTGCTCTGTGGCATGTTCGTGAAGCATACTCTCTGAGGCAAAGATACCAGCATTATTGAAAGCAAAATTAATCTTCCCAAACCTCTCTTTTCCAATTTCCACGAGTGCTGCGGCGTCCCGCTCCACCGAGACATCACAGATGTTGTAAACACTTTTAACACCAAGGCGACTAAGTTCTTTGTTCAAGTCACTGCCAACACGATCTGATCGAGCTGAGAACACCACATTTGCTCCCGCCGATGCAAAAGCTTTAGCTGCAGCGCGGCCTATGCCGGAAGTGGCTCCAGTCACAAGAGCTACTTTGCCATCGAAATCAAACACGAGATCGAATCCTTTGTGAAAAATAAATGGTAACCCAACCGGGCTCGCGATCAAATTTTTTATTTACATGAATTTCAAAAACAGTGCCAAGGTCTTAGTTGGTCAAAGTCAATTCACATATATATACTCTCTTTAACAGTTTAGCGACGGATCATCTAAAGGAAGCCAGTATGACTCTCAACCAAAACCAATTGTGTGACATAGAAGCTATTAAGAACATAGCAAAAAGATACTGCAGGGGAGTTGACAGGCTTGATGCCCAGGAGATGCGATCTGCTTATTGGGCCGATGCCACTGACGATCACGGAGTATTTGCCGGAAATGCATGGGAATTTGTAGACTTCTGTATGGAGGCTCACCTGCACTGGCGCTCAACCTCGCATTGCATTTTTAATCATGTTGTAGAGTTAGACAATGATCAAATTCATGCAAGGGGAGAGATTTATAATGTTAGTTATCTGTTGCAAAGAGATGAGGATATTTTGGACACTTGGCACGGAAGATATCTTGATGTATATCAGAAAAGAAATCGTGAGTGGCGGATTCTAGAGAGAGTGTGTGTCCATGATTTCACGAATACAACCAAAATAAACCGAATGGACTTCGACTCTTCAGGTTTCCGTCAGGGTGACTTCGATCGAAAAACGCCAAGACGGAAAATTGGTCCTTGAATGTTTGTTTTTGCTAGACTCTATAGCGCCACAGTGACCAACAAAATCTTGAAGATGATTAGCAAGCAAACGCCTTGAATAAATAGTTGAGGTATAGATCATGATAACGCAAAGTAATCCATTAAAATTGCCCATTTTTCAGTCTGCCTGGGTGGTTGATGACATTGAAACCGCATGTCTAGAATGGTCAAAAAATCTTGGCATAGGGCCGTTTTTTGTGAATCAATATGGTCCGGATGAAATCACGAATACTACATATCGCGGTCAACCCGGGCGTTTCGAAATAATAGTTGCTCTAGCTCAGGCCGGCCAAACACAGATCGAACTAATCCAACCCCTGGTTGAACCATCGATCTATCGAGACGCAATTAAACCAGGGCAGCCTGGTTTTCACCACGTGGGTGCTTGGAGCCACGATATTGAGTCCGATATCGTTTGGTTTGAAGAGCTGAATTTTCCAGCAATTACAACTGGTGCTGCAGGCGAAACAAGATTTGCTTACTTTGACACGAGGCCCATAATTGGTTGTATGTTTGAACTTGTCACTGCTAGCCAAGAAATTGACGAGTTTTTCACATCTATCAAAGATGCCTGCTCTAATTGGGACGGAAACAAACCAATCCGCTACAGTTAAAATCTTCATAGAACTTTGGTCATTATGGGTAATAAATTGCTCTTTCAATATCAATCCGTTTTATGGATCACTCGAAAAAGCATACAATGTAAGAGCGCTTGAACTAGCTTTTAGATTACGGATTTTTAAATAACCAATCATGCCAATAATGCTTGCCGTCCGTCAGTGTTGACTCTCGATTAAAAAGTACTTTTACCTGGTTCAAATACAAAGCTTCCAACGAATTAGAATTACAAAAAAGAATTTAAATCGTAGTCGCGAAAGCGGTTAGTAGCATACATTTCTCAAGGAAAAAATAAGTGATTTCTGCAAATTGGCCGTTCCAGCCCAATCACTTCCCCTTCTACTATGGCTGGGTCGTCCTCGGCGTAAGCACGCTAGGTATACTTTGCAGTTTTCCGGGGCAAACCATAGGCCTGGCCGTTTTTACAGACTCTCTGATGGAGGCCCTGGATTTAAATCGAACGGAGATATCTTTAGCTTATTTAATTGGCACCGTTGGCTCGTCATTCCTTCTCTCGAGAGCTGGAAGGTATTTTGATATTTGGGGTGCTAGAGTAATGCTTCCCACTACCTCTATCTTACTAGCGATATCCATCATCTTTGTCAGTTTTGTAGACAAGATAAACTCGATATTGGGGGCATCATCTCTCGTCAGCTTTGGTTTAATCACCCTTGGATACTTTAGTGCGAGATTATTTGGCCAAGGCGTTCTAACCAACTGCTCTCGGAATGTTCTCCTCTTATGGTTTGAAAGAAAGCGAGGTCTTGTCGTTGGCATTAGGATGCTATTCGTGACGTTCGGTTTTTCCATTGCACCAATGCTCATCGGGGGTTCAATAGCTGTTTGGGGTTGGAGAGAGACGCTCTGGATTTCGGCAGGTCTCTCGGGCATATGTTTCTTTTTGTTGTCCATTTTGTTTGTTCGAGACACTCCAGAATCATGCGGTTTGAAAATGGATGGTATCGAGTCTAGCGACTGCGATGAAATAACTCAGGTTGCTACTTGCAAGACTCTCAAGCAAGCAAAGAATAGTCCTGTTTTCTGGATCTACTCATTTAGCTTAAGCATGAGTGCTCTTTTTGGGACAGCACTTGTATTTCATGTAATCTCAATCTTTAACGAGGCCGGAAGGGAAACATCGGAAGCATTGGGATATTTTTTCCCTGCGGCCATTTTTGCTACCTCCACAAATTTCCTTGCCAGCTATATGTCGGACAGAATTCCTTTGAAACCTTTCTTGGTGATTATGGTGACAGCCATGTGCTTAGGCGCCATTGGTTTCATCTATTTGGAACGGAATTGGGGTTATTGGATGTTGATTTCAGGTTTTGGTGTTAGCTCTGGGCTATGGAGTTTACTCGGCAACTTAGCTTTTGTCAGATTCTTTGGCACAACCCATCTGGGTGAAATTAGTGGTTTTAGCTCTTCAATAAATGTTTTGGCAAGCGCGATTGGACCAGCAGTATTTAGTCTTGGTTATGATTTTTTTGGAACTTATGCGGTAGCTGCAAAAATCTGTTTGATTGTCTTAATACTGTTGCTTGCTCTGGCTATCTTTGTGCGCCAGACAGAACCCTTGCATCGAACATGATGGTTTTAAGATACGTTGACGTCTTCACGATATTATGATTATTGGCCGCCATTTTTCCATCCCAAAACAAAAGAAAAAGCGACAACACGGAAGTCTGATTCTGATTCGCCTGAGACAACATATTCATACCCGCGTGCTGAGTGATATTTTGTCTGGCAAGCTCTGTAGACTCTCTGGCATACTCCGCATCCATTATGCGGCTTCTCGCTGCAGCTGAGTTCTATAAGACTTTTTGCAAATTATCTCCCGCATATTCTAGCCGACTCATTGTGGCGCCTGGTCTCGCTCATGTATTATTGATTCCTTGAAACATTTCATTAAGAATCTCCAATCCGTTAGAGGTGAGCTGCCGTGAAGTTATTTCCGCCCCTCCAACCGGGGCATGAATCCCTCGCGAGACTTCGATATTTCCCATAATGAATGTTGGCGCGCTCCCCAACGAATCCGAAGTGTCTCCAGACACCCTCAGCTTATCATTGACCGCTGCAGCAGATAAGGTGCCGGCTTCAAAACCCAAGTTTCCTTGATATGTTATTCCGATACTGCTGATCATAGCAGGTACATTAGTCACACCGGCGGTCTTTTCGATGACTGTCAAGCCAGTTCCAACGGGCTGAAACGCTGAGTCAATAGGAGCCTGAACTGTGGCTGTCAAGACAAATTCGTTATCTTCACCGGTTAAGATGTAGTTAAGAACATTATATCCACAAGCCTCTCCAATAGGGGCAACCAGGCCCGCCAAGTCTGCTACGCCCGAAATATCAGAAATTGTAAGGGTGGTGACGCCATCAGAAATTGCAAAACCGTCGGTTGGCGCGGCCGCACCGGCATCATCAATGGCCCATTTATATACCGCGGTAACCCCTATTATGGATTGGACGGCATCTACGGGACCACCTGTGGCATCATTCAATCCGCCGGAAAAAAAGACTTGTTAATCACGGTGTCTACAAACCATGAATGCAAAACACTTTTTCGCCGGGAAACTGAAATCTAAGAAGTGGGCTCTATAGCTTTGAATATTGCCTCGTCCTGAAGGAAAACCCGAAAAGAAAAAGACTTGCAAGCTAGGTTTCCAACCTATAAACACGCTTTGCAGTCCCTTGGAACAAAAAGTCTTTTTCTCTTTCGTTAAACTGATTACCAATTTTCTTCAGCGCGTTCCACAACACCGCGTAAGACACCGAAAGTTTATCGACTGGAAAATTACTTTCGAACATACAACGCTCCGGTCCAAAGCAATCTATGGTGAAAAGGTAGTAATCTTGGTGCGCTAAGACGAGTTCATCTGACGATGCAGGCAAGTCGCGTTCATCCCAACCCCAGCCATTTATGGGCATGGCCAGTCCCCCTAATTTGGCGAAAACATTTTCGCATTTGGCTAGCTGCCGAACATCACGTTGCCATTGGGGAAAAATATCACGCTGCTTACCTTGATAAGGTCCAATTCCAAGCGGCCCGCCGAAATGGTCAAAGATGATGATGGTTTCGGGAAATGCTTGCGCCAAATCTATCAACTCTCTAATCTGAGGATGCAATAGCCAAGCATCATAAGAGAGACCGGCGGGAGCAAGCCGAGAAAATCCCTCTCGAAATTCTTTCATCATCATCAGATGCTCGATCCGTCCCGCATAGCGATCTACTGCCGGCGGGTCGGGATAGTAAGCGGTCGCATGACGAATACCCCTCAAGAGGCCTCCACCTGCCTCCACGTGTGCCGATATCACTTCTTCCACTGCGGCTCCCAGACGGAGGTCTGCATGACTAACAATCCCTTTGATGGGTGGTCTGCCCTGTGATGAATCAAGTACGGACAAATCAGCAGCAGATTTAACATAATCAGTTTCACCAACCGGTCTCATCGATTGAGGACCACTGACACGGTAATCCGCCCCACATTCGACGAAGACAGTTGCCATGATATTGTGTCCGGATGCGGTGTCCGCCCATAAATCTTTAAGGTCGTAGTCAACGCTCCGATTAAGAGTGCGATGATTTCTCCAAAGGTGATGATGCGGATCTATTATCGGTCTATCTGGTTCAATGATATCCTCATGGACCAAAGACAACCAATCACTTAATTCAGACATTAGCCTCTCCATTTTTTTATCTTATCTTTTCAACCCTGACTAAAATTTTTGGTACCCTAAATTGCATTCAATAAGAAAAAAGTGCAAGCCGATGGCATGAACTAGCGACGACCTGTCGCCTTTGCAAACCATCTCAAGCCACGCCATTTGAGCTAGATTTCTTCTTCAATAAAATCCCTCACCATTCGGAGTGCATCTGGCATATTCTTTCTACCAAATCCAATCCTAAAAAAATTGCCACGGAGGTTAAAGACGCTAGCTGGTACAACTAAAACCCCTTTGGTATTCAAAAGTTTTTCTGCAAAAACATCTGAATTTAGATGGCCCATTATTTTCGGAAACCCAATACATCCGGCCTTCGGCCTCGTCCAAGCGAATAAATCAACTTGGTCCGAAAAAAAGCGATCGAGTAATGCAATATTCGACTGAATGATCTCCAGATTACGAGCCAGAATTTTATCTTGACTGCGAAGAGCAATAAGCGCTAAGACCTCAGAGGGTGCACTGTTGCAGATAGAGAGATAGTGCTTAACATTGGACAATTCCGACAAAAGTTGTCGGCTCTGAGCCGCTATCCAACCTACCCGCAACCCCGGCAAACCAAACGATTTTGACATCACTCCGAGACTAATGCCTTTCTCATAAATACTCGCCATCGTTGGCAACCGATTTGAGGGTTCAAGCTCTAGGTTGCGATATACTTCATCAGAAAAAATCCAAATATCGTTGGTCCTGGCTATTTCAACGAGTTGCTCCTGCTGTGTTTTTGTTATGACTGCTCCTGTGGGATTATGAGGGTAGTTAATTAAAAGTAATTTTGTCGTAGGCTTTATCGCTTCAATAACCCTGTCGTTATGCAGTTCCCAACCATCCACTTCGTCAAGGCCCACCTCGGTCACCTCGCACAAAGACGACGGCACAGACTCCAGCGATTGATAACATGGCGTGACGACAATTGCGTGATCAGTTGGTTCCAATAGGGCATGGCAAAGGCAGTAAATCCCCTCCTCGGCTCCAGCGAAACTCAATATATTGGCGCCTTCGATATCATCTCCATACAAGCCTGCTATCTCCTCAAGCAGCAAAGGCATTCCGTATGGCTCGGTGTAGTGTAAAGATAGTTCATCCCAAAGTTTTCGGCTTTCAGAATCTGCTAGATCCAATATTTGGCCAAGCGAATGTGTCTCTGAATCGGAGCCGCCAAGCATGAATGGCGCACTAAATTCGCGAGCCGACAGGTAGTCTTCAAGATTAAATATTGGTAGTTTACTCATGCGTTACGCCTAACCTGAATAATTTTAAAATCGTGGTCTTGATGGACATTAAAACGAGAAATGACTTTGCTAATCTATCACGTCAGTTTCATAAACTGATGCGGTATCCCCGCTTCATAAAATACTTCGCCCTCAATCTTAAAACCAAACCGAGAATAGAAAGGTATGGCATGCTTTTGTGCGTGCAAAAATATATTATTGATATCTTTATCCTTGGCGAAACCAATCATGAATCGCAATAGCTGCCCACCGATTCCAAGATTGCGATGTTTTGCCAACACGGCCATGCGACCGATCTGTCCGTCACGAACCAGTCGCCCGCAACCGACCGCGTCCGAACCTATAAGAGCCATAAAATGATAGTGGTTTGGATCTGATGAGTCCCATTCATCTCTTTCATCAACGTTTTGCTCCTCTACAAATACCGTTCTCCGAATATTCGTCAGATCAGTGTAATACTCATCCCAATTACAAGCTTTGATTTTGGCAGCTAACCCATTCATTTTGGACTCAGAATATTTTCGTGGAAAGACTCTAATGTAACTTAAACGGCGCGTATACTTATGCACCCTCGCTTTATCTAAATGCGCTCCCTTGTAAAGGAACGTCAAGGTCATATCGGTAAAATTTAAAGCGATTAATCAGTTAGGGAAAAATAGTCCTCCTTCAGTACACAGTCATTCTTCTGTGTGACGCAATGGGCATTCGATCAGAAATCTTTTGGATCATCGATAAATCCAGATCAGCCACCACTGTACCCTCTCCTTTGTCTAGGCTTGCGAGAACGTTGCCCCAAGGATCAATTACCATGGTTTGTCCCCAAGTGCTTAACTTTTCATTATGAGAACCGCCCTGATTTGGCGCCACTATGAAACACTGGCATTCGATGGCCCTAGCGCGCAACAAAATTTCCCAATGATCCCTTCCAGTTGCCTCTGTAAAAGCAGACGGAATTAATATTATGCTCACACCTTTCTGAGCAAAATCGAAAAATAATTCCGGAAACCGGAGGTCATAGCATATGGCTAAACCGATCCGACCCCAAGGACTATCAAACACGACCGGTCTGCTTCCTTGGCTAAAGTCGTTAGACTCTCGATAACGTCGATTAGTATCAGACACATCAACGTCAAAAAGATGGATTTTGTCATAATATTCGTGTACGTGCCCGTCGGGGTGAAAAACCACTGAGGTTGCGAAAGGTTTTTCAACTTCTTCAGACTGGCGATCATGACCTTCAATTGAGTGCCTTAAAGGGAAGCTTCCAGCAACAATCCACATACCTAGTTCTTTTGCCATCTGTGCGAAAGTGGCTAAAAATTTAACCTCTTGGGATCTATCAAACGATGGTCGGGTACCATACGTAAGGAAGTTTTCTGGCAAAACAGCTAAATCCACTAACTCATGTTTGGCTTCGTTCAATAACTTACGGGCTGACGCCATGTTAGCATCAAGATCTGATTTGCTAACCATCTGAATCGCGGCAACTCTGACATAAGTATTTTCTGTTGCAGTTCTTTTATTTGTCATCTAACTGATATAATGAATAAAATTTTCTTATGCCCCTTGGCAAAATATGCTCGCTAAATTTGCGTGTAGAAAACGACTAAAATTTATCAACCAAAGTTTTTCGGTCGATCGTATTTGGAGCGGTATGACCGGTGAGCGCCATCGCAATCCGTAATTCCTCCCTCAATAGGCGTAAGAGTTCGTTAACACCTGTTTGTCCATGAGCAGCCAGAGCATATACCCATGCCCTACCAATTAAAACCGCATCAGCACCCAAAGCTTGCATTCGGATTATATCGGTGCCGGAACTGACGCCCCCATCAACAAGAATTGGAATGGCCCCAGCAACTCTATCCGCAATGGCTGGTAAAGCTCTGGCAGAAGATGGAGCACCATCTAATTGCCGACCACCGTGATTGGATACGACTATTCCGTCGACACCAATTTTTAGGGCTTGTGAGGCATCCTGCGGATCTAAAAGTCCCTTTAAAATAATCTTACCTGACCAGTTTTCACGAATGAAAGATATGTCATCCCAAGTCGCAGATGGGTCAAAATTCTCGTCAGTCCACACGAGAAAATCCTTCAACCCAGCATCCGAACCCATTAGAGGGACCAAATTACCTAGGTTATGAGGCCCGCCCATTACACCCACATCCCATACCCAGGATGGCCGTGCTAGTATTTGTAATAGCCGCCACAATTTACACCATATACCATTGCATCGGGTGAGCCCCGACCTAACATCTCTATAACGCGTTCCCACCACTGGCAAATCAACGGTGACAAGTAAAACCTCACATCCGGTCTTTTTAACTCGTTTTAAGAGATCTTTGAGAAACTGTCTATCCTTGGCCATGTATAATTGAAACCAAGGGGGCTTCACCACGGACCCAGAGACCTCCTCTATGCTGCACAGCGATACAGTAGACATTGTAAATGGGACATTATTGTCTTCCGCTGCTTTTGCTGCCTGAACTTCGCCCCGCCTGGCATTTAAGCCAGCTATTCCCACAGGGGCTAGAATTACTGGCATACTATAAGTCGTTCCAAATAATTCCAGCTCGGTATTAATGTTGCTTACGTCCTTTAGCACGCTTTGACGAAGACTAACTTGGTCAAGATCCCGTCTATTAGCTCTCAGCGTCGACTCACTAACCGATCCTCCGTCGATATATTCAAAAAGAAAGTGGGGGATTTTTTTTTGCGCTTTTTTTCTGTAGTCTGATACCGAAATATTCCGCACACCTCCCTCCTTTGCGCTTTTTCTTAACAGCAATCAGGCTTACAACCTTACGCTAGAATATAACTTAAAGAAACCGCTATACATTATTCACCCATAATAGTTTTTTAGTTGCTACGGCGAGTTTTCTTTTCTGCCCTCCGTCTCTTTGTTGCCTCGTAAGCGCAAGATCCAATGTGGTCTTCGCCCCTCGACTTGGCAAGCACTACTTGCTTTTGTCTTTCTAAGAGACGCAGCTGCTTACTCTCATCATGGGAACCGTAACAATGTTTGCAGGATTGTCCTTTCACGAACGATGACAACAGTTGGTCGTCTTTTGTGACCGGCATGCGGCAGGCATGACATTGATCATACGACCCTTTTTCAAGATCATGGTTGACTGCCACGCGATTATCAAAAACAAAACATTCACCCGACCAGAGTGATTCATGCTCAGGCACTGCTCTGAGATAGTTGAGTATTCCTCCCTTAAGTTGGTAGACCTCTTTAACGCCCAAACTCTTCGCGTAAGCCGTTGACTTCTCGCACCTTATGCCGCCAGTGCAGAACATCGCCACCCTCTTATTTGTTTTAGGATTGAGATTGTCGTTAGCCCATTTAGGGAAATCTCTGAAAGATTTTGTTTGTGGATTTACGGCATTTTTAAAGGTACCGATGCCAACCTCATAGTCATTCCGGGTATCAACAACAAGAACATCTGGATCATTGATTAAACTATTCCATTGATCTGGTTCAACCCGAATCCCTGTGGTTTCTTTTGGATTAATATTCTCAATACCCATTGAGACAATTTCCCGTTTTAATTTAACCTTGGCTCGATAGAAAGGGACCTCATCATGGAACGACCTTTTGGTGTCGATATCATCACAACCAATCAAAGCGGATAAGAACTGGACGAACCCATCCACTGCCAATTCAGCCCCTGAAATCGTCCCATTAATACCTTCTTCCGCCAATAAAATAGTGCCTAGAAGTTTCATTAGCTTCATTTCGTCAAGAATACTCTCTCGCAAGGCCTCATGATCACTTAAAGTAACGAACTTATATAATGAACAGGTGACGAACTTTTTGGACATGTCGAATCCCGAACTCAATTAATTACCCATAATACCGAAAACACTCAGTCAAACACATCTAGCATCAAAGCAAAATTGACCTTATTCTTCAAACATCAGGTTATGAATCATGCGACGATCTTATATCTCCTGCAAGCTTTGTCGTTCCTGGAGAGTGGGCTTCAAACTCATAAATAAAGTATCTATAATCATTCACTCCATGGTTTCGACCGAATGTTATTTGGTTAAATATATCTAAGAAAAAAATGCCAAGCCCAATTATCAACTACGTCTACATTAACATGCCCCCAAAAGTCGAATGGAATTGTGCATTTCATAGTGAAATTGGAAGAGTGGAACTCAATAAGCGAGGTCGGGTGCACTGGGTCAGCGCCATGTACCGCATAATAATCAACCAAAATGGATTAGAGTTAAGATATTTGCGGGGCGATCTGAGACTTGACTTGGAAGAGAAATTGGTAGTGAGGCGCGTAAAACAGATTTTTTCTAGGGAGGTACGATACAAAATATACCAAGCCGCTAAAACCCTCTGAGGGCGCTTCTTAGAGATTTATTTCAGCGACTGATTTATTTTTCGCAACTCCTCTAGCGGGGCTGTTGCCGCGGTGATTGCTCTCCCTATTACAAGGTAATCACTTCCCATTTTAATTGCCCCCCTTGGATCAACCACTCTGCGTTGATCATCCTTGTTATCACCCAAAAGTCGAATTCCCGGAGTAATTAGGGAAAAATTTCTTCCCATTTCTGTTTTTAACATTCGCGCTTCTTTGGCAGAGCATACTACTCCATCTAGACCACTTTCTTTGGCCAGGCGTGCAAGTTGTAGCACCTGATGTTCAAGCTCCGAAGACACTCCCGTCTCAGCGAATTCAGCAGAATCCATACTGGTCAGAACAGTGACCCCGATTAAAAGCATATCACTGCCCTGTTCAATAAGCTTTTGTTTCGCCGATTTCATCATCCGGACGCCCCCAGATGCATGCACATTGGTCATCCATACACCGAGTTCAGCGGCCGCACATACGGCCCTCGAAACTGTATTTGGTATGTCGTGAAATTTGAGATCTAAAAAAACTGAATAACCGCGATTGACTAGATTGCGGACAAAAATGGGGCCGGCTCGAGTAAATAGTTCATTACCAACTTTCAAATGACACTCCCCGGGCATTAGTTGATCAACCAGTGTCATAGCCTCATGGGCACTGGAAAAGTCCAGAGCCACGATAATTTTGTTGCGTTTATCCATTCTATCAGTTCACTCTAAAGATTTTTTTTTCAATTTAGTTATCAGGCGTTTATATCGAATCAATATGATTGAGCTTGATCCAAGACCAAGAATAGAGCCTAGGAAAAGAAAAACTATAAGCCAAAAGCCGAGGCTCAGAGACGGCGACTCGAAAAACAAAAAATTAAGTCTCACCGGATGATTGTTGAATAGCGCGAAAATAGCACCTAGGAATACAGCCCCCAAAACCAAGATGACTTTGACAAGCTTATATATAGTGGCCAAGCTAGTCCCCTCAAACTTTCCAAGACGACGTATTGTACCCTCATCTGATAGGCTCGCCAAAACCTATAAAACTTTAACTGAAAAATATCTTACTTGGGATGAGCAGCATATGATACGCAGGGTGGGACGGTTGACTAAGTTCACAAATTACGACCACTGTTTAATCGGCCAACACGACCTCGAGGATCAAGCATTTTCCGGTTGCCCGTTCTTAGATGATGACATTCAGGACAAACGTCGAAGAATATACTCCTGGCTCAAGTGCAACCTAATCGTAGAACAGTTCTAGAACTTCAGGTCCCTGTTAATGATTGTAAAGTTGGGTGGATATCAATTTTCGTCATATACTCCAAATGGTCTAAGATCTATTTAGACAAGGAGGCGCTTCGGGCACCGTTGCGACTCAGGAACCGAAGAGCGAACGGAATTTAATAGAATTTAAATCAGTTACAAAAATTTTAGTGAGTTTTTATGCCAGTCTCGCATGAAACGATAGTAAGAGTGGCTGTGCCTTCTCCTCTTCGCAGGTTATTTGACTATCGAGTCAAAGA
>MDTB01191481.1_pt1 | contig 16305 bp, 19 predicted proteins | sample 811161 | NCBI WGS metagenome assembly MDTB01 (sample SAMN05326650, study PRJNA326480) | marine metagenome | isolation source: seawater | place: Mediterranean Sea | collected 2009 | reverse complement strand
CTTTTATGTAACCTTAAAAAAAAAATATGCAAGATTAAATAAATTATTTTTTATTCCTCTATTACTGATATTGCGAAACGTTGCTCCGTTGATAACTTATTAATCATTGATAGTAATTTAACTTTAAAAACAGGATGAGTCCAATTTGGTTTAATATCATAAAGAGGTATTAAGACAAAGGGTCTATCTTGCATTCTTGGATGTGGAAGTATAAGTTTAGTAGGCTTCATCTGTAGCTGTTTATCAAATGGCAAACTAAACCAGTAATTAAAAACCTTTTTGCTAGGCAGTATAAAATTTTTGCATGATAAAATATCAAAATCACATGTTCTTGAAGCCCAGCGCTTATCAATTTTACGACCCATTTTTTTTTCGACATTCTTTAATTTTCTTAATAGTTCAGGAGGCTCAATTTCACAGGTCATTTCTAGGCAGCCATTCACATAGCTTGGGCTCTTAGGATCCGGATATGATACACTAGAATACCATCTGCTTTGTTGTTGCACAGTAAAGTCCATCAGCGAAAATTCGCTTATTGCATGTTTAAGACTCTGCATTGGAGATCCAAATTCACTGTCTAAATTTGCCCCGTACGAAATTAGATAACTATACATAATCATATTCCATGTAAAAATTCTCATAAATGTTGAATGGAAAACATTTTTATTCTTTTGAATTCAACAAAATCATTATATACTTTGATTATGGAAGCAAAGAAAAATATCAATATTTATTTAGCAGCTCCAAGGGGATTTTGTGCAGGAGTAGATAGAGCTATTGACATGGTTGAAATGTCGTTACAAAAGTGGGGACCTCCGATTTATGTTCGACATGAAATTGTGCATAATAAATATGTTGTTGAAGACCTCAAAAAAAAGGGTGCCATCTTTGTTGAGGAAGTTAGTGAATGTCCTAATGATCGTCCAATTGTCTTCTCTGCACATGGAGTTGCAAAAACCGTAGTGAAGGACGCTCAAAACAAGAAATTAATGTATATTGATGCTACGTGCCCATTAGTTTCAAAAGTTCACATTGAAGCAGACCGTCACTATAAAAATGGGTTGCAAATCATTATGATCGGGCATGCTGGCCACCCAGAAACTATAGGAACAATGGGACAGCTACCCAAAGGAAGAGTTCTCTTAGTTGAAGATTTAAATGATGTTCAGAAGCTGAACCCTGAGGATGATCAAAAATTAGCGTATATCACTCAAACGACACTCTCTGTAGATGACACATCTCACATGGTTAAAGCGTTAAAAAATAAATTTCCAAAAATTATTGGCCCACATAAAGAGGATATTTGTTATGCGACAACAAATAGACAGAATGCAGTAAAGGCAATAGCTAATAAAATTGAGGCCTTGCTAGTAATCGGATCACCAAATTCATCAAACTCTCAAAGATTGGTCGAAGTTGGAAAAAACTCAGGTTGTAATTATTCCCAGTTAGTGGAAAATAAAGACTCTATTGATTGGAGATCAATAGAGGGCGTCAGATCTATAGGTATCACCGCAGGGGCTTCAGCACCAGAAGTTCTGATTAACGAAGTGATAGAAGCATTTAAATTAAAATTTGACGTCAAATTAGAAGTTGTAGAAACTGCAACTGAGAATATTTCGTTCAAAGTTCCCAAAATTCTGCGTGAAACCACACAATGAAATCTGTTCCTAAACCCGTACTAACCTTTTCCATTCTTGGACTTTTACCCCTATTACTTGGAGTTATTCTATCTTTCTTCAGTTTTAATTTCTCGACAGAACTAATTGAATTTATTATAGGGATTTCCTTAATTTACGCTGGTCTGATCTTATCATTTCTAGGTGGTTGTTTGTTTGCGTTTGAAATAAAAAATATGACTAACTCGTCATGGCAATCTTTAATATTTTCATTTTTACCAACCCTCTGGGCTTTTTCAGCACTTTCATTGCCACATTTCAAAGCTTCGACCTTAGCCGTTGGGTTTTTAGTCACCTATGAATTAGATAGGAAAGCTCTGAAAAATAAGTTGGCCCCGCCATGGTGGTTAAAGTTGAGACTTCCATTAACTACAGCGGTAATATTGCTTTTAATTATTTTAGGTTTCAATGTTTGAAATTAAAATATATACTGATGGTGCTTGTTCTGGGAATCCAGGTCCTGGAGGCTGGGGAGCTTTAATTGTAGCAAAAAAGAATAATAAGATTCTAAAAAAAAAAGAAATGTCTGGTGGCTGTGCAGAGACAACAAACAATAGAATGGAAATAACTGCAGCAATTCAAGCACTCAAGATCTTGAATCGAAAATCTAGGGTGGTTGTTGTCACTGATAGTAAATATTTAATGGATGGTGTAACGAAATGGGTCCACAAGTGGAGAGCAAATAGCTGGCAAAACACAAAAAAGCAAGAAATAAAAAATGTTGATTTATGGAAGGAATTATTTGACCTGACCCAAAAGCACCACATTGACTGGAGGTGGGTGAAAGGACATAACTCCCACGAAGAAAACGAAAGAGCGGATTATCTAGCCAGACAGGGGATAAGTCAACTTGATCTGGACTCTAAAAATTAGGTTGCTTTTGTACCTGGTTCAATCTTAAATCCCCTCAAAAATGTTTTTAAATCCATTTGAGATCTACCAGCTCGCTGTAATCTTAACGGTAAAAACAGCCGATCTCTACATCCTATAGTTAATTGTGAGTCAACAATACGACCAGGTTCTGCCTTACCATCTATAAATTTACCATCAAAAACTTTTATTCTTTCTCCCTTTAATTCAAACCAAGCACCAGGACTATCAGAAAACGCCCTAATTTTTAGAATAATTTCGTCTGCATTATTATTCCAATCTATTTTTGTTTCATGCTTTTCTATTTTTTTTGCGTAGGTGACCCCATGTACTGGTTGTGAGCGAATATTACAATTATCGTAATTATCTAAAACATTAATAATTAATCTTGCCCCCAATAAGCTCAATTTAGAATGCAAAGAACTAAAATTGTCTTGCATTCCAATTTTTATTTTCTCTTGAACTATAATAGGTCCTGTATCGAGACCTAATTCCATTTTCATAACACTTATTCCAGTCTCTTCATCATTTGAAAGCAATGCCCTTTGAATGGGCGCAGCTCCCCTCCATCGAGGCAAGAGTGATGCATGAACGTTTAAACAAGCTTTCTTTGGTGCATCTAAAATGACTTTTGGCAAAATAATACCATATGAAACGACTATAGCAAAGTCTGCTTTTAAATTTTTAAGTACCTCAACATCTTCCAAATTTTTGAAATTCTCAGGACAAAAATATGGTATTCCCAATGTTTTTGCATAGGATACGACTTCGCCATCTTGCAGTCGTTTTCCCCGACCAGCCCTCCTAGGTGGTTGGCTATAGACTGCGACAATATTATATTTTTCCATGGTTAATCTTTTTAGATACGGCAGAGCAAAACTTGAGGTGCCCATGAAAATTATACGCATTTTAACTTACTATTTTTCAATTTCATTTTTTCGCATTTTTTCTTTTTTTATCTTGCGCATTTTACTGGTAATCAGGCTTCGTCGCATTGGGCCCAAATAATCAATGAATAATTTACCATTTAAATGATCAATTTCATGCTGAGCACAAGTAGCCCATAGCCCATCAAAATCATGAGAATTTAAATTACCTTCAATATCAAAGGAGGTAACCTTTACGGCTGAGGGTCTTTCAATTTCACCAAAAAAATCTGGAATGGACAAACAGCCTTCTTCATATACTTTTTTTTCATTTGAGGACCAAACAACCTCAGGATTAATTAATACTAAGGGCTCTGAAGTTTCCCCACTATCCCTACAATCCATAACGAAAACCCTCTTAAGCACTCCTACCTGAGGTGCCGCCAACCCAATTCCTGGAGCATTGTACATGGTTTCCAACATTTCTTCCACCAGAGTTCTAAGATCATCTGTTATTCCTTCAATTGGAGTACAAATTTTTTTTAATTTTGGGTCAGGGTGTAGTATTATGTCTCGAACTGTCATAATGATCATTTAGGCCATCATTTAGTATCATGCAAGGGAATGCAAAAATATAATTTACATTTGGAGTGACAATCGATGCCGAATTTTAATAAAAATATAAATAGAATTAAAACACATTCCAGCAAATATGATACAATTGAGCAGCTATTCGGGATTTCACCGAAAGAAGGTCTAGCGATGTGGACAGCTGATATGGATTTCAAATCCCCCAGATGTGTAGTCAAAACCATTAGAGAGTATGCGAAACATGGCATTTTTGGTTATTTTGGAGACTATAACGATTACTATCGTGCCACTATAGCATGGTATTACAAAAGGCATGGCTGGAAAATTCAATCAGACTGGATAGCCGTTACTCATGGATTAGTTGCTGCCATTGGTATAATTATAAGAGCCTTCTCCAAACCTGGCGATGAAGTAATTGTTTTCACGCCAGTTTACCATTCTTTTGCTAAAATGATCAAAAATAACCAAAGAGTTGTAAAAGAGAGTGTTTTAAAGGAAACATACGGTAAGTACGAACTTAACCTTGATGAGTTAAATAAAAGAATGACAGGTAATGAAAAGATACTCCTTTTTTGTTCACCACATAACCCAGGTGGCCGAGTTTGGAATGCCGAGGAGTTGAGACAGGTAGGCTCTTTCTGCAAAAAACACAATTTAATACTTGTATCAGACGAAATTCATAATGATATTCTATTTCCTGGAGCAAAACATTATGTCTTTCCCTTAGCTGTGCCAGAGATAATCGATAGATTAATAGTGCTAGTTTCCTCAACAAAGACATTCAATATTGCGGGAGGATTAATGGGCAATGTAATAATACAGAATGCGGAGATTCGGAAATTATTTAATAATTCTCATAGAGCAACTGGAAATACGCCCAATAGCTTAGGGATGCTTATGGCCGAGAGTGCCTACCGCTATGGAGAGCCTTGGTTAGATCAGCTGTTAGTTTATCTTAACAGAAATAGAATTTTATTTGATACAGAAGTTAACAAAATTCCGGGACTAAAATCCATGAAACTATCCGCAACATACTTAGCATGGTTAAATTTTGCAGATACTGGAATGTCTGAAGAAGAAATTGTAAGAAGAGTTCACAAAAAGGCCAAAATTGCAGCCAATGTAGGCTCTACTTTTGGTACTGGAGGAGAAACATATATGCGATTCAACCTAGCATGCCCAAAAAATATTGTTATTGAGTCTATAAATCGATTAAAATTTGCGTTTGATGACCTTCAGTAGAATTTGAAGGCACTTAACCTTCTCGCCTATGACAACAAAAACAAACATCAGTAGCTACAAAATCCGTCAAACTGCTTGAACAATTTCCGCTTTAATAAATGAAGAAGAAGAAATCAAATTGAAAAAATAATACGCTAATGCTACATAGTAATCGCACCTTGTCTCAACCTGTTTAGAGAAATTTGACTTTTATGCGAGAGAAAATATGAATAACTATCTTAATTTTGAAAAAAGTCTAGCTGAGATAGATGGAAAGGCGCAAGAGCTGAGGACAATAAGTGCCACAAATAAAAAAGTAAATGCAGACAGTGAAGCGATAGCATTAGAAAAAAAATCTGAAGAACTATTGAAAGATTTATATTCTAATTTAACCCCATGGCGAAAATGCCAGGTGGCTAGGCACCCACAACGACCACACACAGTCGATTATATAAACGAGTTATTTTCAGAATTCACCCCACTATCTGGAGATCGGGGTTTTGCAGAGGATGCAGCAATAGTGGGAGGGTTAGCTCGTTTTAACGATAGACCCGTCATAGTGTTTGGTCATGAAAAAGGAAGCGATACTAACTCTAGAATAACGAGAAACTTTGGTATGGCCAGACCAGAAGGGTATCGAAAGGCCGTTCGCTTAATGGATATAGCCGATAGATTCAAAATTCCTGTAATTACACTTATAGATACTCCAGGTGCTTACCCTGGCAAAGGTGCTGAGGAAAGAGGGCAGGCAGAAGCTATAGCCAGGACAATTGAGAAATGTCTTAATGTAAAAGTACCTCTAATTTCTGTAATTATTGGTGAGGGCGGTTCAGGAGGTGCTGTAGCATTTGCTACTGCAAATAAAATTATAATGCTGGAGCACTCAATATATTCTGTTATATCCCCTGAGGGATGTGCATCAATCCTATGGAAAGACTCTGAAAAGATGCGAGAGGCCGCAGACTCTTTAAAATTAACTGCACAAGATTTACTTAATTTAGGTATAATTGACGAAATTGTGCCCGAACCAATCGGTGGGGCTCAGAGGCACAAAATCGAAACTATTACTCGAGTTGGGGAACTGCTAGAGGAAACTCTATGTGCCACAGAGTCAATGTCGCCACAATCTCTCAAAGATGAACGAAGAAAGAAATTCTTACATGTAGGGGAAAAAGGTCTGGGTTAGTGTTTATCTCTTTTTACTTCGTCCATGAGTTTGTTAGATGCAGCCTCAATTCTATCTTCAACCTCGAACATGAAGCTTTTTATATCCAAACCAGGACCTATTTCGCCGATGAACTCAATTTTTGCTTTTCCTGGATACCTAAACAAGCTCCTTCGGGCCCAAAACATACCAGTATTTACTGCAACTAAGTAGCATGGTGTGTTCATCTGCTCATAGATCAATCCGGCACCGTATTTGTACGGCATCCTTGTATAGGGTAGGACTCTCGTACCTTGAGGGTAGATTACTGTTTGCCTATCATTTTGCTCTTTAAGTGCCTTGATCATTCTGTTTGTAGTACCAATTTTCTTTTCTCGATTGACAAAAACGCACCCTACTCTGCGAGCATAGAAACCAATAATAGGCAGATGTTTCAATTGATGCTTAACAATAAACCTATAGTCAGGCAAAACTGAAGCAAGTAATAATACGTCAAGAAAGGACTGATGTTTAGCGCAGATTATACCAGGGCTTTGAGGGACTTTACCAATGACTTCAACATCTAATGCACCAATATATTTCAAAATCATAAATACTGTGCCACAATAAAACCGGATTACTTGATATGCTTTTCTACGAGAAATCATAGCGATAGGAGCTCCAAAAAAGCCTATCAAAGCCATAGCTAGATACATCAATAAATCACAAACCACTGCTCTTAAAAAGTAAATTATTAGCATTAACATACCCAAGTCTAATCTTAAGTATTATACTATTCGAGCAAGCCGAATTTTAAAAGGAAAAAGAGGTGGTTCTATAAGATACCAGGAATATTGCTGATACCTGAAAATTCAAAATTTACCACTGCCGACAAACTATTTAGAGTGCATAAAACCAGAATATACTTTATTAAGAAGTAATACTTTGTGTTAGAATATATTTAGTTTGGAATCCTTGACATGATACTTATCTGTCCCAATTGCGATACAGAATATAAACTACGAGCGGTTACTATTCCAGAAAATGGGATAGAAGTGCATTGCCTTGAATGCGACCAAACCTGGTTTGAATATAATTTTGATTTTTTTGAGAATGAGAAAAGTGTTGATTCTGCAGACACTCAAAACGATGAGCTAAAAAAATTGGCATCTGAAGAATTGAGTATTAATCTGGGTAAGAAGCCTGAAATATCTGCGGCAGATAAAAAAGTGATAGATCCCGATTACGATGAGAAATTAATGAAAGAAACCCACACCCACGCTGAAATCCAAAATAGGTTAAAGGACTCATCAGATTTACTTAAAAAAGCACAAAGTAATTTAAACCAGATTAAAATAAAACCAGAAGAGAAAAAAAGAAGTTTCCATAACTCTACAATTTTTGGGTTTTTAACTAGCTCAGGTCTCTTTTTAATATTGCTATTTTTTTATCTTTACTCCAACGAAATTCTTCAAGTATTTCCTGACCTTTCATCAATAATGGACAGTTATGTACTTATTATTGACATAATGCTCAAAGAACTTTTGCAATTAGGCAAACAAATAAAAAATTTACACACTTAAACTAAAACTATTGTGAAACTTTTTTGCGAAATATTAAAACCTTTAAATCTGGTTTAAAGCCAATCAGGAATCAAATCTCTATTTATAATTTCCTGAACTGAAGGGCGCTTCCTAATTGTTGTAAAGTCTCTTCCCTTAACAAGAACCTCTGGTACCAGTGGTCTAGAGTTATACTCTGATGACATGACAGCACCATAGGCACCGGCAGAACTAAATGACACCAAATCTCCAGTACCTAATATTGGAACAGCCACAGATCGTGAAAACGTGTCACCCGTCTCACAAACAGGACCAACCACATCTACTAAAAGGCCCTCAGCATTCCCAGTAGGTTTTTTTACACACATTAATTGGTGTTCCGCATTATATAAACATGGTCGGATGAAATCATTCATTGCACCGTCCAATATCAAAAAGTTCTTGGCCGTCCCCCTTTTCAAGTAGATTACAGAGCAAACAAGTAATCCGGCACTTCCAACAATTAATCGCCCTGGTTCAAATTCAAATTCACAATTCAAATGACCCAAGGTCTCCTGAATAAGTTTAGAATATTCATCACAATTTATTACTTTTTGACCATAATGATATGGAATTCCTATTCCTCCTCCTAAATCTAACCTTTTTATTTGATGCCCATCTTCTCTGAGAGTCTTGGTAAGCGTTGCTATTTTATTAAAAGCTTGTCTGTAAGGTAGCAATTTGGTCAACTGGCTGCCAATGTGAATATCTAAACCAAGTAAATTAACATAACTATATTTTGTCAAATTGTTGCAAAATTCTCTAACCGTCGATATTGGTATTCCAAATTTATTCTCTAACTTCCCTGTTGATATTTTTTCATGTGTTTTTGCATCTACATCTGGATTAACACGAATACTAATTGGGGCAATTTTACCAATAGATTTTGCTACAGTATTTATTGCATCTAATTCGGGCTCACTTTCTACATTGAATTGCTTTATTCCTCTATGTAGTACAGTCTTAATCTCATCTTGAGTTTTACCAACGCCCGAGAAGACAATCTTATCACCAGGTATTCCCACAGCCTGGGCTCTCAAATATTCGCCAATTGAAACTACATCCATTCCAGCTCCCAGCTGTTTTAAAGTCTTCAGGATTGCTAAGTTAGAATTGGCTTTCATTGCAAAACAAATTGAGGAATTTAAAGGAGTAAGTGCTGACTCAAATTCCAAATAATTTTCTACGATTGTGCTTGTTGAATAAACATAAAACGGTGTGCCCACAGAATTTGCTATAAAATCAATAGAAACGTCTTCAACGTGAAGTGTCTCATCAATGTATTTAAAATAATTCATAAAAAATACCCAACTCAATTTCATTTAAACGTAAACTATAACGTTTAGCTATTTTAGTACTAATACTGACTTGTTGCATCAGGTGGCATAGGATTACCCTTGATTCCACAAGAAAATAGACACATAGATAAAGTAATAATAAGAATAATTTTAGACATGAAGCTTTTTCTTCCAAAATTCAACTTGCTTTTTTACTTGATCGGGTGCTGTCCCTCCAAAACTCTTTCTTGACTTTACGGACTGATCCACCGTCAAAACTCGAAATATATCTTTCGTTATTCTAGAATCAATTGTTTTTAGTGTCTCAAGATCAAGCTCACTTAATTTACATCTATTTTTGTCGGCTATTTTAACGATTTTACCCGTAATTCCATGGGCTTCTCTGAATGGTAGTTTTATTTCCTTTACTAACCAATCTGCCAGATCTGTAGCTGTTGAAAAAGAGCTATCAGCCGCTCGTCTTAAATTTGTAACTTTCGGTTTGAGGTCGTTAACCATTCCAACCATTGCTTTAATAGAGAGAATAATTGTATCTGACGAGTCAAAAACTTTTTCTTTATCTTCCTGTAAATCTTTTGAATAAGCCAACGGTAACCCCTTCATAACTGTTAACAAAGCAATTAAAGAACCCGTGACACGACCCACCTTAGCTCGAATTAGTTCGGCTCCATCCGGGTTCTTTTTTTGGGGCATTATAGAAGACCCCGTTGAAAACTTATCTGATAAAGCGATAAAATCAAATTGAGGAGATGACCACACAATTATTTCTTCAGAAAACCTACTAAGATGCGTTGCACAAATCGAATTTGCTGATAAAAACTCCAAGGCAAAATCTCTATCCGAAACGGCGTCAAGACTGTTCCGCATCGGCTCTCTAAAACCTAATGCCTTTGCGGTAAAAAAACGGTCGATAGGAAACGAAGTCCCCGCCAAAGCTGCTGCTCCGAGGGGGCATTCATTCAACCGCATCCGTACATCTTTAAATCGTTCATAGTCCCGATAAAACATCTCTACATACGCGAGCATATGGTGACCAAAAGTCACGGGCTGAGCTACCTGTAAATGTGTGAAACCAGGCATGACGTAATTCCATCCGTTCTCAGCTTGCCTTAAAAATGCTTGAATTAAAACCCGCAAGTTTAACTGAATCTCATCGATCGCGTCTCTAACCCATAAACGAAAATCTGTTGCAACTTGGTCGTTTCTAGATCTTGCTGTATGTAGCAAACCTGCTGCTGGACCAATTAATTCATGAAGACGGTTTTCCACATTCATGTGTATGTCTTCTAAATCTGACGAAAAAACAAATGCTCCAGAATAAATTTCATCCAAAATCTGACTTAAACCATCAATTATTTTACTTTCATCCTCACTCTCAATCACATGCTGAATCGATAGCATCTTAACATGAACTATTGATGCATTGATATCCTGCACAGACAAACGTTTATCAAAATCGATTGAACTATTAATCGATTCCATGATATCATCGGGAGCATCTGAAAAGCGTCCACCCCACATAGTATTTGATTTTTTTTCTTCAGTCATAATTTCAAACCAGATTTTTACAGGATTCTAAAATATTTATTATATGAAATTTTTCACCTTATTAATTTATGTAACCATTTCTTTTTCCACAAGCGTTGCTTTTGGACATGAAATAGCACATTCTGAGCTTATAGACAATCTACGCTCAGAAGAAATGAAAAAATTAGTAATTCACAAAGAAAGGAAAAAAATACCTGAATTAACGGTGCAAACTAGCAAAGACTTAAGTTTCACAATTAACAAAAAAGATGGCAAAGTTTTAGTACTAAACTTCTGGGCAACCTGGTGTGTACCGTGTAGAGAAGAAATGCCAGCATTGCAAATTTTAGAAGAAAAGCTCGGAGGCAATAACTTCTCGGTTATAACTATAGCTACTGGAAGGAATAGCCAATCTGCAATTTTAGAGTTTTTTCAGGAAAATTCCATCACATCACTTACCTTATTTAGAGATCCAAGAGGGGAACTAGCTTCTTCAATGGGTATCTTCGGTTTACCTACGACGATAATTGTGGATCAGCATGGGCAAGAAGTGGCAAGACTCATTGGGGGAGCAAACTGGGCATCAAAATCAGCAATTGATATTTTTCAAAACATACTTGATGAACATAAGAACTAAAGTTAAGAATCCCGTATTAGCTGGCAGTAAGTTGAAGAAAGTTTTTATGGATTTATTAGCTTAAAGGCTTTACGAACCAACAAAATTCTTGATCTTCCATATTAAACCATTAAGTCTACAAAAGTGGTAAGAGCTCTTGAATGTTTATTTTGATGCAATACAAGGCTTTTATTCAATGACAAACATAAAAAGTTAATTATTCTATCAAAAACTCAATTTATAAATCTAACAAGAAAGAAAAATGAAAATTGGAATTCTGGAAACAGGCAAGGTAAGCCCAAAATTGAAACCGAAGTATGGAACCTACGGATCAATGTTCAGGGTGTTATTAAATAATTTTTTTCCTGATGCAAATTTTGTTTTTTTTAATGTTCTCAAACATGAATTTCCCAAAAATGTGCAAGAAGTTTCCCTTTGGGTTATTACTGGTTCCCACCACGGAATATACGAAAACTTGGACTGGATGAATACCCTTAAATCATTTATTGTTGAAAGTATAACTCAAGGAATACCTATTCTTGGGGTTTGTTTTGGTCACCAGATTTTAGCAGATGTAATGGGAGGAAAAGTAGAAAAGTTCAAAAACGGTTGGGGCCTTGGCGTTCATCAGTATAAATTTTATCACAAAAATAAGTGGACTTCTCCAATTCATGGCTCCTACAAAGGTTTTGCAGTTCATCAAGATCAAGTAGTTTTAAAACCACCAAGTTCCAAATGTCTTGCTGGCTCTGATTTTTGCCAAAACGCGATACTCGCTTATGGAAATGATAGTCGCCCTTTTGCTTTATCTATTCAAACTCATCCAGAGTTTACTAAAGAATATGCTTACGACTTGATAGCATTGAGAAGCGGTAAAACATTTCCAAAACAGGAGGCTGACTGTGCTCTTAAAACATTAGAAAAAACTACTGACAATTTATCCATCACAAAAGCTATTTGTGGAGCATTAGTAAGGTAAATAGAAGTTTGCAATCAGCTAAATCAATAACAAGACTCAAATAATCTCTAATGTCTATGATTCTTAGAGAAGTTAACTATTTCTTCTTTTAAAGATAATTTTAATTTTTTTAATTTACTTATTTCTACCATACATGCTGCCGGACGTTTTTGCTCATGATTTATTGCCTCATCTAATTTGTAATGTTTACGCTGTAGCTGTGCTAGATGGCTTTCAAGATTCATTTGCTACTCCTTTTTTATGTATAAACACTACACAATAAAAATTCTTATTTGTCACTAACTTTAATATTAATTCCTCAGAAGTTCAATTTCTTTCCCTTTCTGAGGACCTTTTCTATTTCTTTTGAATAAGTTGTTTCATACCCAGGCCTTACATGTTTTTTGTGTAAAACCTGTGGAGGAAGTAAAACCAAAGGACCCCTAGTACCTTTGCATCCTTTAATTAATATTCTTTTGGCTTTTTGATTTTTAAAAGACGTTAATGGTAATATTTTGATATCTCCAATCCTACATGAAATCGAATTTAAAATTTGTGCTAATCGCTCGACTTTATGGATTATAACAAGCTCACCTCTTGGTTTACATCGAGTAATGGCGATATCCAGCCATCCGCTTAAGTTTGGTGTACCTTCATTCTTTGACAAATATTTTTCATTTTCTGTTGCATGACTCTGGTTGAAAACCGGATTGAAAGGAGGATTAAGCACCACATAATCAAAAACCTGCGTCTTTGCTTCTATCGGCAAATTAGTTATGTCACACCTTAAAACTTTTAATGGAAGATTGTTGAACCGAGAATTGAATCTTGCTAACTTTGCATATTTTTCTTGTATTTCAATTCCAGTAACTTTCAAACCAGGAACCCTGGTCATTAGGCACAGCATTACTGCTCCAATACCACACCCCAGTTCCAAAACTGACTGTCCCGCTTTCGCTTGAATAGCAGAGGCTAATAAGACTGAGTCAATATTTGCTCTATAGCCAGAGCGTGGCTGAAACAAAGTTAGCTTTCCACCTAAAAATTGGTCCTTGGTTAAGTCCTCTCTTTTTTTCATAAAACTTCCAAGTTGTTATCTATCAAAATTACTTTTGCGGATAAATAATCTTGCTTTAAGACCATTAACCGCCTGGGAAAAATATTTATTGCACCTTCTAATCCTGACATATTTTCATCAAAAACGAAATATGCTATGCCCTCACTCTTGAGCAACGCTTGAGCAAAAGCTATTATACTTATATCACTGCTTTTCAAAATTACTTTCATATTTTTATAATATAGTGCACACATTTATACGTCGAGTTAGGAAAGGAAAAACTTTGAGAACTAATCCATTTGAGGCCCTATTATCCATATTAAGCGAAGATATGAAAAAGGTTGATGAGTTAATTGCCAATCGTATGGAATCAGATCATACCCCTCTTATACCAAAAATCACCGATCACTTAATAAACGCTGGTGGTAAAAGGATTAGACCATTGCTCACTCTCGCATCTGCCAATTTATTTAATTACTCAGGAGTAAAACATATTGCTCTAGCCGCAACGGTTGAATTCATTCATACAGCAACATTATTACATGATGATGTAATCGATGAAAGTTTACAACGTAGAGGCAAACCAACAGCTAATTTACTCTGGAATAATAAACTGGCTGTTCTAGTTGGCGATTTCCTGTTTTCTAGAGCATTTCAGTTAATGGTAGAGACGAACTCAATCGAAATTTTGTCCAGTTTAGCTAATGCCTCTGCCCAAATATCTGAGAGTGAAGTGCTGCAAATGTCATTAGCACAAAACCTGAAGTCCACAGAAGCCCTATATATGAAAGTAATTAAAGGGAAAACTGCTACTCTTTTCGCAGCTGCTTGTGAAGTTGGAGGGTTAATTTCAAATGCTTCAAATATACAAGTCAGAGCATTAAGTCAGTACGGAGAAGCATTGGGTATAAGCTTCCAAATTGTCGATGATTTTTTAGATTATGCAAGTACGGATACAAAGTTAGGAAAAAATATTGGGGATGATTTCAGAGAACGCAAAGTTACCCTGCCTGTTATAAGATCATTGCAAAATGAAAATGAAAATACGAATGCCTTTTGGTACCGTACAATCGGAAAAGGAGCACAAACAAAAACCGACTTTAAAGTTGCTCAAGAAATTTTGATGGAAGATGGCTCTCTTAACAAAACCAAATTAGAAGCCATTCGATGGTCTGAAATAGCGAAATCAAAGCTAAAGGATTTGCCAAATTCACAAACTAAAGAATTATTAACTGATTTGACTCTGTCTGTAGTGTCAAGAATAGTCTAAAAAATAGTGGTTGCTCTAACCCAATAATCGTTGAATTGCTCTTGGATAGAAGACTCTGCAGCTAACGCCTCCTTTTTGCTAACATACAAGGCGAAGCAAGTGCTACCTGAACCTGACATTCTCACCAATTTAGAACCTTGCGTACTTCTCAGTATTTTTAATACAGACTGAACCTCTGGAAAGCGATTGCAAACAACTTTTTCTAAATCATTACGCTGATTAAGCAAATAATCACAAAACCCCATTGAAGTTGTGAAAATTGGCAATTCATTTAAAGGTTCATTGTCAACAAAATTAATCTCATCAAAAATAGTCTGAGTCGAAATTTTTAAACCACAGTTAACCAGAACTATCCACATTTGGGATGGCTTAGGTACCTCCAACAGCTTCTCCCCGATACCACCCATTCTTTTAAAACTATCGGAAAGGCATGCAGGAACATCTGCACCTAAGCCTATGATATCTCTGGCAATGGGTAAAGAATTATTCCAAAGCTGTGCTATAGCAATTAAAGTTGCTGCAGCGTCTGTTGAACCTCCACCTATCCCAGACGCTACTGGCAGATTTTTTGTTAAATGTATTTTTGCACCCTGATTGCCAACACATGCTAGCTTTGCTGCTTTGATGATGATATTACTATCGTCATGTGTTGAATTACCTACCAAATCATCTGCGAAAGGACCTGAAATACTCAGTGAAATTTTACTAGCTTTGGTGAACGTCAAAATGTCTCCAATGTCTGGAAATCCCACTAAACTGTCCAACACATGGTAACCGTTTTCTAACTTACCAATAACATGAAGGGCTAAATTCACCTTAGCCTTGGCTACCTTTCTAATATTTTTAATTTTAGGATCCATCCATCTTCACTGACTAACAAGGTTTTCGAACACAATTTATTATATAATCTAGTTATCTAGTCCAAATTCAAGTTTCTTAAGAATTTTCTCAACCTCTTCAACTTCAGGTTCAAGGGATAAAGACCTTTGCCATTGAAACCTTGCCTCTCTCTGTCTGCCTACCATCCAGAGTACGTCTCCAAGATGATCATTCACAATTGGATCAAAAGGTTCTAATTGTACGGCTCTCTCCATCGGCCCTATTGCCTCATTAAAACGTCCTAATCTAAAAAAACACCATCCAAGAGAGTCAACTATGTAGCCACTATCAGGTTCTTGCTTAACGGCTTGCTCTATCATAAATAATGCTTCATCAAGATTTTGTTTTCTTTCAATTAGACTGTAACCTAAATAATTTAAAACTTGGGGTTGAGCAGGTCTAAGTTCCAAAGCTTTACGTAGGTCAATACTCGCTGAGTCCCAATTCCCGGATTGATCATGAGATATACCGCGGAAAAAAAAAGTGGACCACAATCCAATTTTATCAATTGAGTTAAAATTTTTTATGGCCTCAGTATAATATTTTATTGATAAATCATATTGTTCGCTTATCCGTAGTGCATCTCCCATCTTATCAAGGACTACAAAAACATTGAAACCGTTATCAATCAGATCATCCAGAAGGCTTATTGCTTCATTAGTCCTTCCTCTGTCAATAAATGCTGACGCTAAACCCAATTGGGCCTTCAAGTAAAGAGGGCTGGTCTT
>MDTB01148272.1_pt1 | contig 16305 bp, 11 predicted proteins | sample 811161 | NCBI WGS metagenome assembly MDTB01 (sample SAMN05326650, study PRJNA326480) | marine metagenome | isolation source: seawater | place: Mediterranean Sea | collected 2009 | reverse complement strand
TTTTAATCATACCATGTCTTTTGTTTGCTTGCGGCATTTTTATTTTACCAGAAGCAGTAAATCTAAATCTTTTTTTTGCTGAGCTTTTAGTTTTTAATTTTGGCATAAATATTTGGATTTTATACAGTTAATAAATTACCTTTACAAGGTGATATTATCTTTATTAGACAGGCTGAATTATCATTATCATTTGCCTACCTTCAAATTTAGGTTTTGTCTCGATTTTTCCCACTTCCTTTGTATCTTCGATAATTCTATTCATTAAATCTCTTCCTAACTGGATATGTTGCATTTCACGACCTTTAAATTTAACTGTGAATTTAACTTTATCTTTTTTTGTTAAGAACTTTTTTGCGTTTTTAATTTTAAAATTATAGTCATGAACATCTGTGCCAGGTCTAAGCTTGATTTCTTTTAGTAAAACTACCTTTTGTTTTTTTTTAGCTACGTTTGCTTTTTTTTGTAAATCATACTTATATTTTCCCATATCCATTATTTTACACACGGGTGGATTGGCATTTGGAGAAATTTCTATAAGATCAAGTCCTTCTTCTTTTGCGATTTGAATTGCTTTATTTAGAGGTAGGGTTCCAAGATTATTTCCACTACTACCAATTACCTGAACATCTATTGCTCTAATTTTCTCGTTTGCTCTTGGTCCTTGAGGCTTGCTTCTTCTCTGAAAGTAATTTGGTTTAAAATTTGACACTTAATTTAATGGAAACTTATTTTCTAAAAGAATTTCTTTAATTAAATCCTCTCTTTTAACCGTGACTTGTTTTTCTGAACCTAGTCTTCTGACTGTTACAGTTTTATCTGCTACTTCTTTTTTGCCACAGACTAAAATCATAGGTACTTTTGCTAAAGAATGCTCTCTAATTTTATAATTAATTTTTTGATTTCTTAAATCCACTTTACATTTTATACCTTCTTTAAATAGATCTTCAAATAACTTTTTTACATAATCATTATTTTCTTCAGCTATAGGACATACTACAGCTTGTGTTGGCGAAAGCCAAAAAGGCAATTTACCAGCATAATTTTCGATTATTATTCCTATAAATCTTTCTAAAGAACCAAACAAAGCTCTATGAAGCATTACTGGAACTTTTTTTGAGCCATCTTTATCAACAAAAGATGCACCTAGTCTTCCAGGCAAATTAAGGTCAACTTGAAGGGTGCCGCACTGCCAATCTCTGCCAATTGCGTCTCTTAAAACAAATTCAATTTTTGGACCATAAAATGCACCTTCACCTTTATTTATCGTGTATTCAAGTTTTGATTGTTTGATAGCTGAAATAAGTGCTGCTTCAGATTTGTCCCAAACACTGTCATCTCCAACTCTTTTTTCAGGTCGGTCTGAATATTTTAATATTACTTTTTCAAATCCTAAATCTTTATAAATCTTTAAAATTAAATTTGTTACAGTTAAAGACTCTTGAGTTATTTGATCTTCTGTACAAAAAATATGTGCATCATCTTGTGTAAAAGCCCTAACTCTCAACAAGCCGTGTAATGCACCTGAAGGTTCGTACCTATGAACTTTTCCGAATTCGGATAATTTTAAGGGCAAATCTCTATAGCTCTTTAAACCTTGATTAAATACTTGAACACAGCCAGGACAGTTCATAGGTTTAATGGCAAAAGTTTTTTCGTCAGGTGTTTCTGAGGTATACATGTGTTCTCCAAACTTTTCCCAATGGCCAGATTTTTCCCACAAAGACCTGTCTAAAAGTTCAGGAGTATTTATTTCTTTATAACCTGCAAGTCTTTGTTTCAATCTCATGTATTCAACTAGTCTTTGGAATAAAGCCCAGCCCTTTTCATGCCAAAAAACTGCTCCGGGACTTTCTTCTCTAAAATGAAAAAGATCCATTTCTTTTCCAAGTTTTCTATGATCTCTTTTTTCTGCTTCTTCAAGTCTATGAAGATAATCCTCTAAGTCTTTTTTGTTACTCCAACATGTCCCATAAATTCTCTGAAGCATTTCTTTGTTTGAATCTCCCCTCCAGTAAGCACCTGAAACTTTAGTTAGCTTAAATGCCTTTCCTATTTTTCCAGACGACGTTAAATGTGGACCTCTACATAAATCGTGCCATGTATCTCCATGATGATATACTGAAAGTTCTTCTTCTTCTGGAATACTCTCGATTATTTCTGCTTTATACTTTTCACCTATTTTTTCAAAGTGTGTTATTGCTTTTTCTCTACTCCAAACCTCTCTTTTAGTCTTAACATCACGGTCTACTATTTCCGACATTTTTTTTTCAATTTTTTTTAAATCCTCACTTGTAAAAGGATCTTTTCTAGCAAAATCATAGAAAAATCCATTCTCTATAACAGGTCCAATTGTAACTTGAGTGCCTGGAAATAATTCTTGTACAGACATAGCCATTATGTGTGCAGCATCATGACGTATAACATCTAGTCCATCTTTGTCTTTAGATGTAACAATTTTAACCTTACTGTCTTTTTGAATTTGAAAACTTAAATCTCTAAGTTTTCCATCTACTTCCATTATCAAAGCACTTTTTTCAAGTGATTTGCTAATTTTTTTTATTATTTCAAACCCATCTATAGATTTTTCAAATAAAATTTTTTTTCCGTCTAATAGTTGTATCTTTCGCATTTTAATTTTTAAGTAATTTTTGATACTCTGTGAGTGTAGTCTGACACATTTTATCTACATTAAATTTTTTTGTTACATTTTTTCTTCCTTCTTTACCAATTAAATATAATGCTTCTTTATCCAACTCCATAACTTTATTTAAAACTTTCGCTAGCTCTCGAGGGTCACTTGATTTATATAAGAATCCTGACTTTTCATTGAGTATAGTCTCTCTCGATCCTCCAATATCACTTGCAATAATAGGTTTTTCCATTGCTTGAGCTTCTACCGCAACCCTGCCAAATGCCTCTGGTTCTATAGAGGATGAAATGACAACATTGCTTAAACTATAAGCAATTGGCATATCTCTAGTTGCACTAATAAATTTTACATTTTTATTAAGATTATATCTTTCTATTAAAGACGAAAGTTTTTTAGAATAAACATTTCTATTTTGATCTGATCCTAATATTATAGCTTGAAAATCAGTTTTATTATGATCTTCTAAAAGTATATTTAAAGCCTCAATAAATTCAAGCTGTCCCTTCCATCGTGTAAGTCTTCCAGGGAGAAGAATTGTGAATTTTTCTTTATCTAAGTTCCAATTCAAAGCTAAACTTTCTTTTTTTTTATCTGAAATATTTCTATTATCAAAATATTCAAGATTTATACCTCTAAATATAACCATCAATTTATTTTTTTCATTTAAATAATTTTGATAATTTTCACTTATATGTTTAAAAATAAAATTTGAACCAGCAATTACAAGTTTTGATCTTACCATGACACTATTATAATATTTCTTAATTAGATTTGAAAAATTGTAAGTCCCATGGAATGTTGTGACAAATTTTCTTCTGGTGAAAATGCAAGAAAAAAAACAAGACCATCCAGGGGCTCTACTTCTAGCGTGTATAATATTTATATTAAATATTAAAACTATTAAAGATATCATTATTGCATTAAAAAATATTACAATTGGATTTTTAGAAGCTACTGGTAAGCGAAAGACCTTAACCTTGTCTTTTCTAACAAATTTTAGAAGTTCACCCCCACTTGTAATCAAATATGATTTATGGCCTTGTTCGGCCAGGTAATGTGCGAGATCGTAACAGCCAGTTTCTGCACCGCCGTATCCTAGCCTTGGAATTACTTGAAGTACTTTAAAGATCATTAATATAATTTTCCCAGTTTAAAGCTGAACTTAAAATATAATTTAAATTATTATATTTTGGGCTCCAATTAAATTTATTTTTAAACTTTTCATTGTTAGCAACGGAATAAGGTATGTCTCCATCTCTTCTTGGTCCTAATTCGTTGTTTAAATTTTTATTTAATATTTGTTCCATCGTTTTTACTACTTGTTTGACAGAATAACCTGTTCCATAACCACAGTTATAAATACCCGACTCCTTATTAGACTCAAGATGTTCGGCAACAATTACATGAATATCAGCAAGATCAGAAACATGTATAAAATCTCTAACTGCTGTACCATCAAAAGTTTTATAATCATTCCCATTTATAATAATTTTTTCTCTTTTTTTAGTGGCGACTTCACATACTACTTTGATTAAATTGTTAGAATTTTTTGACATTAGCCCAGATCTTTTTTCTTTATCAGCTCCTGCAACATTGAAATATCTTAATATAATACATTTTATTTTATTTTGATCCGTAAGGTTTAAAAGATATTTTTCTAACTCCAGTTTTGTCTCGGCGTATGGATTAGAAGGGTCCAATTTATCCGTTTCATTTAGTTTTATATTGTCCTTTAATTTTCCGTATACCCCAGCAGTTGAGGAAAAGATTATTTTGTTCAATCCATGAGAAATACAACAATCAAAAAAAATTTTTGCCTTATCAATATTGTTTATTTTGTATTTATTTGGTTCCTCAAAAGACTCCTCAACTCTAACTAGGCCAGCAAAATGCATAATTAAGTCAAATTTATTTTTATGTAATAGTGCATTCACTTTTTGAAGATCAGCAATATCTGAATTGAGAAAACTTGCTTTATTCGGAATAGCTTTTGCATTGCCAGTAATTAAATTATCAATTATTGTAACCTTATGACCCTTATCGATCAATGCTAGTGAAGTATGACTTCCTATATAACCTGCGCCACCTGTAAGTAATATATTCATTTAAATTTTTTATTCAAAATAATAGGTAAACTCTATATTATATTTATATAATAAAAATTATCCTAAAAAACTTTATATGAATAGACATAAGTATTTAAAACTATCAAAGACTAAAAAACTTAGATATTTCCACAATTATTATAAAAAAAAACTATATATAATTTTCCTACATGGCTTTATGTCTGATATTGATGGAAAAAAACCTCTAGCTTTTAAAAGATATGCTTTTAAAAATAAATTAGGCTTTCTAGCTCTTGAATATTCTGGTCATGGAAAATCTTCAGGTGAATTTACAAAGGGAAATGTAAGTGAATGGTCTAACGATACCACTAGGTCAATAAAAAAAATTGTCAAAAAAAATGACTTTATACTTGTCGGGTCTAGTATGGGTGCTTGGATTTCTTTAAATCAATTTAGATATTTTAAAAATCAAATTAAAGGTTTTTTAGGTATTGGATCTGCACCAGAATTCTTAACTAGACTGATGTGGAATAAGTTCCCAAATAAAATTAAAAAAGAAATTATGATTAAAGGTATTAGCAATATTAAAAGTGGACAATATGAATATCCTGTCACTTACCAACTAATAAAAGACGGAAACAAAAATAAAGTTTTATCAACGAGAATTAAATCAAAAATAAATATTACTATGGTTCATGGTAGTAAAGATGAAGTTGTTCCGGTATCTTTTTCAAAAAAAGTTCTCTCGATATTTACAGGTGGTAAAAAAAAGTTGGTGTTAATTAAAAATGGTGATCACAGTTTGTCTAATAAAAAACCTTTAAAAATAATAATAAGAGAATTAAATAGTATTATTAAAGATATAGTTTAGTCCCTCAACATATGTTGGGTGTTTTAATTTATAATTAAAAAATTCTTTCATCTTTTTATTGTTTATTTTTTTTGAATCCTTATAAAAATTTTTTAACATCTCACTTTTAATATCACTAATTTCTATAGCGTTAGGTTTATCAGTTCCTAGGAGTTTGACTCCATACAAAGCGACTTCTTCTGCAGATGCTGGTTTATCATCTGAGATGTTAAAGATTTCTTTTTTTTTAAAATGATTTAAAGAGTAAGATAAAATATTTGCAATATCTTCTACATGTATACGAGAAAAAAAATGATTTTTTTTGTTTACAATTTTGACCTCTCCTAATTTTAATCTAGTTAAAATATTATATTGATTAGAGTATATTCCTGACAATCTAAAGATTTGAATTGGTAAATCAAATTTATTTGCTAGTCCCATCCATTCTTTTTCAACTTTAAGTCTTTCAATACCATTTGATGAAGTTGGTTTTGTTTCGCTGTTTTCATCTACCCACTTTCCATCGTGGTCACCGTAAACACTTGTTGCAGAAAGATATGTAATCCATTTAATTTTACTTGACTTTAAATAATTCTTAAAATTTTCTATAACAATGTCGGTCCCATTAATCGGAGCTATGGATAGAAGAATATGATCTGCCTTCTCAAATCTTGATATTAAATTTTTATCAAAACTTTTTTCTGTAAATTGAAAACTATCATAATTTATATTTTCAAATTTTTTACTTTTGGACTCTTCTCTTGATGTTGTTGTTAGTTTAAATGAAACTCCATCATCATTAAGTTTTTTAATAAAATTTTTTGCTACCTGCCCAAAACCAAAACAAAGAATATTCATTATTGCCATTTAACTAACCTTTTTGATAATAGGCTTTAAAGTGATTGGATTGCTAATTTTATCCAACATCTCGATCGGACAAATCTGTTTAAAGTATCTAAGTTCTTTTTCATAATTATTTAAAATTTTCTCTGCATAACTTGACTTGGTTTCCAATACGAAGTTTTCTAAATTATTTTTTAAAAAATCTTTCCAATAATCAGTCTCTACAGATTGCCAAATTATAGAGGAAGCATTAACAAAATTTTCAAAGTTATTTTCTTTGTCATACACAAATGCCATTCCCCCTGTCATTCCAGCTCCAAAGTTGTCTCCTACTTCACCAAGTATTATAGCTGTCCCGCCAGTCATGTACTCACAACTATGGGCTCCGCAACCTTCCACTATTGCTAGGCTTCCAGAATTTCTTACGGCAAATCTTTCACCAGCCTGCCCAGATGCGTAAAGTTTACCAGAAGTGGCTCCGTATAACACTGTATTACCTATAATAGTATTTTCATTTGAGTTTAATTTGCTCTTAACTGATGGGTAAACAACTATTTTTCCACCAGAAAGTCCTTTACCTACATAATCATTACAGTCACCTTCAACTATTAATCTTATTCCTTTGGTTAAAAATGCTCCTAGTGACTGTCCTGCAGATCCCCTCAATGTGATGTTAACTGTATCTTCTTCAAGTTGCCCGTCTCCAAACTTTTTATAAACGTAGTGTGATATTCTAGTACCAACAGATCTGTAAGTGTTTTCTGTATTATATTCGAAATAATTTTTCTCTTTATGATTAATTTTTTCTTTTATATCTGACCAAATTTTTTCATCTAAAGTGTCTGGGACTTTATTAATTATTTTTTCTTTACAATATCTAGGATTTTCTCCTGGATCAGCCTGTACTAAGAGAGGATTAAGATCTAAATCATCCAAGTTAGGAGCACCTTTGTTTACCTGAGATAATAAATCTGTTCTTCCTATAATTTCGTTGATTGATTTGTATCCAATAGAAGCTAGTATCTCTCGAACCTCAGTAGCTGCAAATGTAAAAAGATTAACAACTTTTTCAGCGGTTCCATTAAACTTTTCTCTCAGCTTCTTGTCTTGGCTACAAACTCCAACTGGGCAAGTGTTAGAATGACATTGACGAACCATAATACATCCCATGGCAATTAAAGATGATGTGCCCATTCCATATTCCTCTGCCCCCATCATAGCCGCCATAACAATGTCTCTACCTGTTTTTAATCCACCATCAGTTCTGAGTGTAACTTTATGCCTTAAATTATTTAATGTTAAAATTTGATTAACTTCTGTTAAACCCATCTCCCATGGAATACCTGCATACTTAATACTTGTTTGTGGGCTGGCTCCAGTTCCTCCAGAGTGTCCAGAAATTAAGATTATATCAGCTTTTGCTTTTGCCACACCAGCTGCAATAGTTCCTATTCCTGTTGAGGCAACTAATTTTACGCCTACTCTTGCCCTCGGGTTAATTTGTTTCAAATCATAAATAAGTTGAGCTAAATCTTCAATGGAATAAATATCGTGGTGCGGAGGTGGAGAAATTAATGTTACACCTGGAGTAGAATGTCTTAATCTTGCAATTTCATTATTAACTTTAAATCCAGGTAGTTGCCCACCCTCACCTGGTTTTGCACCTTGCGCCATTTTGATTTCAATTTCATTAGCATTATTTAGGTAATTTACAGTAACACCAAACCTTGCAGATGCAACTTGTTTAACTCTAGAGTTAGCTGAGTCACCATTTTGTAAAACTTTAAAGCGTTTTGCGTCTTCTCCACCTTCTCCGCTGCATGAAGCTCCTTTAATTCTATTCATTCCTATTGCTAAAGTTTCATGGGCCTCTGCTGAAAGCGCTCCATGAGACATACTTCCACTACCAAATCTTTTTAAAATATCTGCAATAGGCTCAACTTCATTTATATTAATTGGTTCTCTATTTTTTTTTACTTGTAATAAATCTCTTAAATTAATCGGGGGGAGACTGTGAATTCCCGTTGAATATTTTTTATACTGATCATAAGATTTATTACCAACCGCGCTTTGAAGTAAGTGTATTAAGTTACCTTGGTGCTGATGATCTTCTCCGCTCTTTCTGTACCGGTAAAGTCCTCCGATGGGTAAGGTATAAATATTCTTTTTGGTAAATTTTGTATGTAATTCTTTTATTTTTTTTTCTATACCTATAATTCCAATACCAGAAATTCTTGAAGACATACCAGGAAAATAATCTGAAACTATTGCGCGGCTTAATCCTACTGCCTCAAAATTACATCCTCCCCTATATGAGCTAATGACAGAAATACCCATTTTTGACATTATTTTCAAAAGGCCCGCATCAATAGATTTTTTAAATTTCTTTACACAATTCTCAAATTCTGACTTTCCAAATAATTTTTTTTCAAATCTCTGATATATACTATCGATTGCTAAATAAGGATTTATGGTAGTAGCTCCAACTCCAATCAAAACAGCAAAAGAATGGGTGTCTAAGGCATCAGAACTTTCAACGTTTAAAGAACAATAACCTCTAAGCCCTAATTTAACTAAATAAGAATGAACGGCACCTACTGCAAGTATTGTTGGTATGCCAGCTTTTTCATTTGAAATATTTTTATCAGATAGAATAAGAGTAGTACTACCCTCTCTAACAGCTGTTTCGCATTCCTCCTTAATGGCTTCTATTCTTTCTTTTAACGATGATTTAATTTCAAAAGTACAATCTATAATTTTAATTTTTTTTGAAAAAACTTTACTAAATTTTTTAAATTGAGAATTAGTTAAAATAGGACTATCTAAAACATAAATATCTTCTTCCGTTAAATTATCAAAATCTAAAATATTTCCAAGGTTTCCAAATCTTGTTTTTAAACTCATCACTTTGCTCTCTCTTAATGAGTCAATGGGTGGGTTTGTTACTTGACTAAAGTTTTGTCTAAAATAATGTGAAACCGGTCTAAAATGACTAGACAAAACAGCTACAGGAGTATCATCTCCCATAGAACCTGAGGCTTCTTTTCCTTCTTCAGCCATAGGATGAAGAATTAATTCTAAATCTTCTATACTTAAGCCAGACAAATATTGTCTTTTTTTTAACTCCTCTCCAGTAAAATTTGCTTTTTCTCCCTCACATGAAATTTTTTTTTCTAAGTCAACTATTTGCTTGCTATATTTTTTATAGTCTTTAGCCAAATAATCTTTAATTTCTTGATCTTTAAAAAGTTTCCCTTTTTTTAAATCAATCGCAATTATTTGACCTGGCCCAAGTTTTCCTTTTGATATAATTTTTTCTTCAGGTATTTTAATCATTCCTGACTCTGATCCGGCAAAGAAAAGATCGTCAGAAGTTATTGAGTATCTTAGAGGTCTTAATCCATTTCTATCTGTTGCAGCTAAAATCCATTTAGAGTCTGTAGCACATATAGCTGCGGGTCCATCCCACGGCTCAATAGTACTATTTAAAAAGTTAAATAAATCTTGATGGTTTTTTGGAACCGTTTTACTTCTTTTTGACCATGCGTCTGGGATCATCATAAGCTTAATCAAAGGTGCTAACTTTCCTGAGTGTGTTAATAATTCAAAAACATTGTCTAGGGCTCCTGAGTCTGAAGTGCTTCTAATTACTGGTTTTAGATCATTAACATTTTTAAATAATGAGCTTGACATATCTTGTTCATGAATTTTCATCCAATTTATGTTTCCTTTAACAGTATTTATTTCACCATTATGTGCCAAGGTTCTGAAGGGTTGCGCTAAATCCCAGCTGGGAAATGTATTAGTGGAATATCTTTGATGAAATATTACAAATCTTGAAGTAAAATCTTTATCATTTAGATCGGGGTAAAATTCTGCTAAAGCTTCTGCTAAAAACATCCCTTTGTAAACAATTGATCTAGAACTAAAAGAGCAAATATAAAATTCTTTAAGCTGAGACTTTCTAGCTAACTTTTCAATTTTTTTTCTTACTACAAACAATTCTCGCTCAAGATCATTAGTCTTTAATTCTTTATTTTTTTTAAATAATACTTGTGCTATCTCAGGTCTATTTTGATCTGCGGTTTTCCCTAAAACCTTAGGATTTACTGGCACTTGCCTCCAGCCATATATATAAAAGTCTTCTTGGAGCAAAACTGACTCTATTATTTCCCTGCATTTTTCTTGATCTGTATAATTTGTTCTAGGAAGAAAAATCATGCCTACACAAATTCTTTTTGTATCATCATGGCTGTGCCCAGTAGCAAGAACTTTAGACTTAAAAAAATTGGGAGCTATCTCCAACTGAATTCCGGCTCCATCTCCAGATTTTCCATCGGCGTCTACTGCACCTCTGTGCCAAATAGCTTTTAGCGCTTCTATGCCGTATTCAACAACTTTCCTATGCTTTTTTCCATCTGTAGAGGCTATAAGTCCAACTCCACAGGCATCGTGTTCCATTTCTGGATTATAAATATTGTTCTTTTCTAAAATTTTTTTATTTTTTTTATAATTATTCATTTGTCAGGCCGCTATCTCTTCTTTCTTTATTTTTTTTTGCAAATATTTATGAATTTGCAAAGCTGAGTCTCTTCCGTCTCTTATAGCCCAAACAACTAAAGACGCACCTCTAACAATATCCCCAGCTGCAAATATGCCATCTATACTTGTTTGCATGGAGTGAAAATCAATTTTAATGGTACCCCACTTAGAAACTAACAGCTCTTCAGCATTAAATAGTTTTGGTAAATCTTCTGGATCGAATCCTAACGATTTTATGACCATGTCAGTCGATATTATAAATTCTGAACCTTCTTGTATTTCAGGTTTTTTTCTTCCAGTTTCATCTGGTTTACCTAGCTTCATTTTACAAACTTCAACACCTTTTACCTCTTTATCGCCAATAAAATTTTTTGGGCTTGTAAGCCAAACAAATTCTACCCCTTCTTCTTCGGCGTTACCTACCTCCCTAGCTGATCCTGGCATGTTTTCCTTATCTCTTCTATATACGCATTTTACAGATTTTGCTTTTTGTCTAACAGCTGTTCTTACACAATCCATGGCCGTATCTCCACCGCCAATTACTAAAACATTCTTTCCTTCGGCATTAAGAGTTCCATCTTCAAACAACTTCACTTTGTCTCCTAGACCCTTTTTGTTAGATGCAGTCAAAAAATCCATTGCAGGAAAAATATTTTTCAAGTTTAATCCCTGAATTTCAATCTCTCTTGCTTTGTATACTCCAGTAGCAATCAAAATAGCATCATGTTTTTCCTTAAGTTCCTTCAATGTTTTATCTTTACCTACTTCAAAGTTTTGTACAAATTTGATGCCGCTATCTCTAAGAAGTTTTGTTCTTCTCTCTACTACAAATTTTTCTAATTTAAAGTTAGGAATTCCATAAATTAAAAGGCCGCCAGGTCTATCGTATCTGTCGTAAATAGTAATTTGATAACCTAGTTTTCTTAATTCTTCGGCACATGCCATGCCTGCAGGTCCAGCACCAATTATTCCAACTGATTGTTTTAGTTCGTTTTTAATTTTATGGGGTTTTATCCATCCTTTTTCCCAGGCAGTATCAGTAATATATTTTTCTATAGAGCCTATTGTGACAGTTCCATGACCCGATTGTTCTATTACGCAATTGCCTTCGCATAACCTGTCTTGAGGACATATTCTTCCACAGACTTCTGGCATATTGTTAGTGCTTTGAGAAATTTCATATGCTTCCTGAAGTCTTCCTTCTGCAGTGAGCTTGAGCCAATCAGGAATATTGTTACTTAACGGACAGTGTATTTGACAAAAAGGAACTCCACATTGGGAACATCTGCTAGATTGGTCTTTTGCTTTATCGCTGATAAATTCATTGTAAATTTCTTTAAAGTCCTCTTTCCTTTTTCCAGTATCTCTTTTTGGCGGAGTTTGCTGGCTTAAATTTGTAAACTGTAACATTTTATTTTTAGTCATATTTTGTTAGATTATGACATAAGGGAACAATATAAAAGGTAAAATGAGTAATAAGTACTTACCTTTATCTGTAAAATCCTTAATTTTAATGATCTTTTTATGCATAGCTGTTATGCATTGTTGTTTGTCATGAAAAAAACAATCTTAGGTTCTAAAAATTTTAAGCATGATTGAAATATTTGTTTTATCTCTAATTCAAGGAATAACTGAATTTCTTCCAATAAGTTCATCCTCTCATTTAATAATCTTTTCTGAATATCTTGGATTTGAAAATCAAAATCTTTCGATAGATGTGAGCTTACATATAGGGTCTTTTTTTGCCGTATTATTTTATTTTAGAAAAGATATTTTAAATTTTTTCATCAACAAGGAATTACTCTTAAAAATTATTTCTTCTTCTATACCGGTAATGTTTGTTGGTTTTATTTTAATAAAATTCAATTTAATTGATCAGCTTAGAAATATAAAAATAATAGGTTGGACCACTATAATTTTTGGTATTTTTTTATATTTTGGAGATAAATTTCAAAATGTTAAAGAAATCAAATCAGATTTTAATTATAAGTCAGCTTTGATTATAGGATTTTTTCAAATATTATCACTTGTTCCTGGCGTCAGTCGATCCGGTATCACAATAACAGCGGCAAGAATTTTAAATTATAAAAGAGTGGACTCTGCTAAAATTTCATTTTTATTATCAATTCCAACCTTAGCTGCGGTTAGTTTTTTTGGTATAACAAATTTAATTAAAAACGACAATATAGAACTTTCGATCATTAACTTTATTGCAATTTTTTTATCTTTTATTTTTTCACTTATAACGATAAAATATTTTTTAAAATACATTGAAAATTTCAACTTAAATATTTTTGTTATATACAGAATTCTATTAGGTTTAATTATATTATCAATTTCTTATTTATAAGATAAAAGTTAATCCTAAAATAATAAGAATTATTAGAAACAAAAATAAAACTACTGCTTTGTTTAGAGGTAAGTGTGTTATAAACTTCATAATAATTAAAATATATTCAAATTTTAAAAAAAATCAATAGAAGATTAATGACTAGTAAAAAAATTTTGCGCTCTTTTATAATCTTGAGTTGTGTCTATCTCCATCCACTTGTTTTTAATTAGTATACATTTTATTTTTATTTTTTTGTTAATTAAATAATTAAAAAAATCAGTTAGATAAGCTTGTTTAAAATTTTTTGCATTGTAAAAACTTTTTTTTTTAAAATCTAATTTAGCTTTTTTATAATATAGCTTAAATAACTTGGAGCCTTTCTTACTTAACTTTAGCATTCCTATAAACTCACCTTTAGTATTTTTTTCTTCTAAATTTTTCCCTGCTTCTTTTAGTATTAAATTTTTATTAAAGGAAATTTTTTCAGCCTGTGTTATTGGATGATCTGTTCTCCCGCGATAAATTTTTTTCCAATTTGTGTCCACTAATATTGAAACATCAGATCTAGATTTCATCAATTTACTAACTATTGATTTTTTAAATATTATATCAGAGTAAGATATGATGCATTTTTTATTAATTTTTTTACTGGCACAAAACAATGATTCTAAAATATTATTTTTTTTAAAATTTTTATTATAAATATAATTTACTTCTTTATTCTTAAATTTATTTTTTTTAAAACCAACAATTATATTAATATTTTTAATATTTAAGGATCTATAAACTTCTAGTTGGCTATCTAAAATTGTTTTATTTCCAATCTTAACCAAACATTTTGGTAGGTTTTTTGTGTAAGGCCTTAACCTAGAACCGAGTCCTGCTGCTATGATGAATGCTTTCATTTTTATATAATAAGCAATATATTAAAAATTCTATATTTTGAAATGCTTAGATTTATATTTACATTGTCATTTGTCTTTAATAAATCTATAGAAAACAATGATAAAACATAATATTTTTAGTTCTTTAAGATTAAGGCAAGTAATAAACGACTTGAAGAGGCGACCAGAGGATGCTTCTAAAGACTTAAAACTTAGTCAGTCTATTTTCAATAGTTACTTAAATGGTAAAAAAAAAATTGATGAGTCGTTTGTTAAAAAAGCTATAGCTGCATGGCCGGTTAACATTAGTGACTTTATAAATTCTAATTATCACAAAAGTAATCCCTATAAAATCATGAGGGTGAAAGATTCAAAAAAAACCTCAAGAATTATGAAAAGAGGTGGTTTAAATTATTACGAATACAGAGATACAGTTATGGATAGGGATGCACCTTTCAGGCCTGAATGGATAAGAGAATTACTATATGTAAAAACAAACAGTCCTAATGAAAAAAATTTGATGTGGAACAGAGGGCATTTACTTCATCAATTAACTTATTTTGTAGGAGAGGTAAATTTTTATTACACTGATAAAAATAATAAAAAACATACAGCAGTAATGAATACTGGTGACAGTATGTATATAGCTCCTTATGTTCCCCATACTTTTGCAAGTAGGAATAAAAAATGTGAAGGTCATATAATTGCGATAACATTCTCTGATAAAATTTCAACTAAAATTCAAAATGAAGTAGCAAAGCTAAGTGAAAAAAAAATTAAAGAAGTTATTTTTAAAAAAAAATTTACCATTCATAGAAAAGTTACAGTTAAAAAATTTAAAAAATCAAAAAAAAATAACCTTAAAAAATCAATTAAATTTTATGAATTAGCTACAAATAAAATAATTCCAACAACTAGATTTCTCCAGGCCGTTGTGATTAAAAATAATAGCTTAAATTTCTCAAATAGTTTTCATCAATATATTTATATTTTAAGTGATAAAGCAAACTTAAGAATTGAAAAAAAACTAGTAAAATTTAAAAAAGGCGATACTATATATTTAAAGCCCTTTATAAATTATAAAATACCTAACAAAGAAACAAAAATATTGATGGCACAAGTTCAAAGCATATTTAATAAGGAAACTGTTGAGCAGCTGCACCATATAGGTTCAAAAAATTTTAGCAGGTTAATTAAGGATAACGAACAATGGTTTAAAAAATGAAAAAAAGTAAAATAGTATACGTTCCTCTTGCGGTTGATATATTACACTCAGGTCATCTCAACATAATCGAAAAAGCCAAAAAATACGGAAAAGTTGTCATTGGCTTACTTTCCGATAGTGCTGTAGCTGAATATAAAAATATTCCATCTCTTGAATATAGTGAAAGGTACAGAATAGTAAAAAGTCTTAAAAATGTAAGCAAAATTATTAAACAAGAAAGTTGGGATTATTCGAAAATATTAAATTCTTTAAAACCAGATTTTTTTGTTCACGGAGATGATTGGAAAGAAGGCATTCAAAAAAAAACAAGATATAATGTAATTAATTTACTAAAAAAAAATAAAGGTAGACTTATAGAAATTCCATATACAAAAAATATTTCATCATCTTCTATTAAATCTAATTTAATAAATCATTTAACTCCTACATCTAGAGTCTCTATACTTAGAAGGCTTTTAGACAATAAAAAAATAGTACGGGTTCTAGAGTCTCATAGTCCTTTGTCTGGGTTGATAGCTGAAAATATTAAGCTTGAGAGAAAAACAACAACAGAGCAATTTGATGCTATGTGGTCTTCCAGCTTAACGGACTCAAGCGTTAAAGGAAAACCCGACAACCAGGCTTTAGACTTTTCATCTAGATTTAGCGGACTGGCTGATATTCTAGATGTCACAACAAAACCAATAATATTTGATGCAGATAATGGGGGCAGACTTGAACATCTTCCTTTTACTATAAGAAGCTTAGAGAGACTTGGGGTGTCAGCAATTATGATTGAAGATAAAGTGGGTTTAAAAAAAAACTCTTTGTTCAAAGATCAAACTGGAGCAAAGCAAGACACAATCAAAGATTTTTGTAAAAAAATAGAGTTAATAAAAAAAACTAGAAATTCTAAAGATTTTTTAATAGGAGC
>MDTB01122292.1_pt1 | contig 16305 bp, 14 predicted proteins | sample 811161 | NCBI WGS metagenome assembly MDTB01 (sample SAMN05326650, study PRJNA326480) | marine metagenome | isolation source: seawater | place: Mediterranean Sea | collected 2009 | reverse complement strand
TGTTGGGATGTACATTATGTCCAAATGAACAATGTTTATAGTTATGTACATAATAACGCTACTCCATATCAAGCATTTAGAGCAGGGTTTCGTGAAGGAGTAAAAATGAGTTTAGACGAAGGTTCCAAGTTAGAAAACAAACCGTTAACAATGTTGCATAATAAAAATCTTAAACGATTATTGGTATGGATGACTGTAGGCGCAGATGCACTAAACGGGTTTTGGGCAATATATGGTGCTCGGTTGGGTTGTTGGATGACAAATTCCACCGACTGGGACTATACTCTTGTACGTGATTTTAAATGGCATACTGAATTTTGGGAAACAGAAATTTTTCCAAAGTTTGGGCATGATGAAGATAAATTTTTAGATGAAGTATATAATTTAGGTGATAAAATACGTGATGAATTAGAACTACCTATAGCAGAAATGGAAGCACAAAATAGTAAGTTTTTTAAAGAAGTATATGTAAGTCCTACAAGAACTGCTCCTTTAATACGAGAAGATCAAATTGGAATATAATATACTTGATCATTCACATGATCATGCAAAAGAAATTGTAGTTGTAAATTGGTTGTTGGGCACAAAATGTAATTTTTCTTGTAGTTATTGTCCTTCTTGGTTACACGAAGGCGAAGTAGGATGGCCTAATAATTATCATAAATGGCCTTCTAGGTCAGTTCAAGACGTACAGGAATTTATATTTCGTGCTATTAAACATTATGCTCCTAAGAAAATATATTTTGAATTTACTGGCGGAGAAGTTACATTATGGAAAGATTTGATACCATTGGCAAAATTTATAAAAGAGAAAAATGCCACTGTTGGTATTATTAGTAATGGAACCCGCCCCCCTAGATGGTGGCGAGAAAATAAACAATATTTCGATCATGTATGTTTCAGTTATCATTCTGAATTTAGTAATGCAGAAAAATTTTTAAATGTAATAAAAGAAGTAAATGGAGAATTTAGAACTCATGTAAATATAATGATGAATCCTGATAAATGGGATGAGTGTATTATGTTAGCCGAAAGAATACCTAAAGAATGTCATAATATTAGCCTTGCACTACAACCACTAATGGAAGGTTTAGGTGAAGAAGAAACTGTTTTTCCGTATACCGATGAGCAACAAGAAGTATTAGATAGACAACATCACTTATACGGAAAACATATAAAATGGAATACAAATTTTCCAGTGCCTCGAGGAGCAATGGAAATGATAAACACAAATACAAATAAAAAAGAGATAAGTTCGGCACATAGGCTAATTGCAAATAAAGTTAATGACTGGTCAGATTGGGATTGCTATGCAGGGTTAGAAAATTTAGTAATAGATTGGGATGGCGAAGTATGGAGAGGTTGGTGTAGAGAAGGTGGGTCATTAGGAAATGTTTATAACGAAATTAAATTACCTTACAAACCAGTTAGGTGTACTAAAACATTTTGTCATTGTAATTTTGATATAATGTGTAAAAAGGAAAATATTGATGAAAACTATTAATGATTATTTAGATAAGTATCCGGATTCTTTTTGTCCTAGACCATTTCAGGAAATGGTTTTATGGTATGATAGAACTGTAAAGATATGTTGTGTTGAAGAAGTTATGCCTAATAGAGAAGAAGTAGCACCTAATTTTGATATATCAGAAACATATAGATCATCACCTAGAATGCAAAAAGTTCGAGAAACTTTTCTAAAAGGTAAATGGCCAAAAGAATGTGCTAGATGTAAACGAGAGGAAGATAGAGGTACTGTTTCGTTAAGGTCTATGACTAGTAAACCAAGAAAACATAAGTTTTATAACCGTATTATACCTTCAATAGAGGGATCAGAGAATATAAAATTACCTATGCGAGTAGAATTTAGAGTAGGAAATGCATGTAATATGAAATGTAGAATGTGTTTTCCATTAGTATCTAGTTTATTGGCAAATGAGTTTATAGATAATTTAGAAGAAATAAGAGAGGAAGAATGGGCATGGGCATCTGGAGAATATAATTTAGGAGCAGGATCTTTAGAAATTGAAAACAAACCACATTGGTTAGAATATAACAAAAAAAGTTTAAATTGGATAGAAGATTCATCTATCGATAACTATATGAATGAATTAGAGAATAATCTTGATATGTTAGAACATATATCGGAAAACGGATTATATTTAGAATGGGGTATTATAGGAGGTGAACCTACAGTTACTCCTGCATTTTTCAATATGATGGAAAAATTATCAAAATATGAATTTAAAAAATATTTAATTTTAAAAATTACAACAAATGCTTTGGTATTAAATGATAAATTAATGACCCAGTTCAGTAATGTAGGCAGAGTTCCAATTAATATAAGCATAGACGCTCCGGGAAAAGTGCATGAATATATAAGAGGTATACCCCAAGGATCTTTTGAAAAAATTCATAATAATTATAAAAAATATAGGGATATGACAGCAACAAAAATAGAGAGCGAAACAGGTAAAACTACAACAACAATAATATCTACAGTTAGCATTTTAAGTATTTTTTCAGTTCCTGATCTTTTAGATTTTTATGAAGAAAATGATTTTTTTATAAGAAGCAAAGTTTCTTTTCAGTTTGTTGAGAACATGGATCTCAATCCTTATCACTTGCCGTTTGAAATGAGACAGGAGATATCTAAAAAAATTTTAAATAGACTTGATCAAATAAAAATGGAACCCACAATTGATAATGGTATGATTTCTGAACCTCATAATTTAAGAGCTATGATGACAGACTTATGTAAAAAATATGAAGACTACCCTGAAAGATATAAAAAACAAGCAGAAGGAAAAATGCATCCCCTTAAGGCATTTGTAGCACGAACAAAGACATTAGATAAAATACGAAAACAAAGTATCCATTCTATAGATACATATGGATATTTTAATCAAATTATAAATTATGCCAATAAAATCTGATAATCTTGTACCTCTTGGTAATAAACAACTTCGAGTTTATGATAAATCAGGTCTTTTTACAAGATTAAGTCCGGACGAGCTAATAGCAAATAAAATTAATTATTGGAAAAATTGGTATTGTTCTGCAGGGGAACGATCTTTATATATTGATTATAATGGTTGTGTTTGGATTAGTAATTGTTCTAGTAGTAATTATTTTAAAGAAAAAGGAGAACATCATAATAGATTAGGTCGTCGATATGGGTTAATAGGTGACGAATACAAAGCCGGACTTGTCAGACATATAAAAGATTGTTTTGGACCATGGCCCCATCGTGACTGGTTTACAAAGCATGATCTTCATATGGCAAATGAGCAGGATTATGAGCAAAAGAAAAAGGCAATAAAAATATTTGAAATAGAACGAAGTAAGGTTGAAACAGAATATTTACAGAAATTTCTGTTAGATAGAGGATTGTGCTCTAAAGAAGAAATCGATAATAATAATTTTTTAAAGTTAAGAGACTGGGTACAAGTAGATAGAAAAAATTTTTCTTTTAAAAAACCCAATCCTGATAATTTTGGTTATTGCGGAGATATTTATAATGAAATAAAATTGCCTAGATATTGGGTTAAATGTCCATATGAATATTGTGGGTGTGGAGCAGATATTAATATAAGTAAAGCTAAAGAAAGTAAATTTGTTAATGATCCTCCATTTAAATTTTTACATCTTGCAGTAAGTCGAGAAGCAGAAAAAGGACAATTTCGGACAAGGAATAATTATTCTCCTGATATACAAGAACCAGTTGCAATAGAGTTAAATTTTCCAGTACCATTTCAAATTTTATGGGATATAGGAAAACGATGTAATTATAACTGTAATTATTGTTGGCCCGATGTTCATAGTCCTACAGCATCGCATCATGATTTTGTGGCTATAAAAAAGACCATAACATATATTATAAAAAATTGGTCTAAAGAAAAAGAAATTCGATGGAGCTTCGGAGGCGGAGAACCAACCTTGCATCCTAATTTTTTAGACATTGTTAAATTTTTAAAAGAAAAAAATCAATGGGTTATGTTAACAACAAATGGTTCTCGAGACAATAATTATTGGAAAGAATTACGAAAATATTGTAATTCTGTTTTATTTTCGGCCCACTTTGAAAGTATGGCTAAGTTTAATAGACACGAAGATAGATTTATAAAAAATGTAAATCTAGTATTAGACTGGCATAATAATAACGACGACGATCATTGGGTCGAGATAAAATTAATGACACCGCCGGGATGGTTAGACTATGCTTTAAAATTTAAGGAAAAACTAAATATTAAAGAGTTAGAAAAGCCTGGCAAAAATGGTAGAATGAAAGGATGTTGTAGTTTAGTTCCTATACGATTGTCTTCATGGACTCGAGAAGAAGAAGGTCTAGCAGATTATTCCCCATCAGAATTAGAATTTTTTAAAAATCAATGATACCAGAAGAAATTAAAAGTATAAACATGGCCAACCCCAATGAACGGGCGAATCTGGCTTTACAAACAAAAAATAAAGATATATTAATGTGGTTATCACCGGATGTAGACGAAATGGTAATTCATAACATAATCAAAAATCCTAATTTTGACAAAGAAGTGTATAATAGTCTTAACAAAGAATTTATTAACACACCATTAATATTGAAAGAATTAATGAATAGTAATGTGTTAGTAGACGATGAAAGAGAAAAAATAAACAATAATCTAAAAAAAGTTCAACCATTTAGTGATACATTTTGCCCAATTCCGTGGAATCATTTAAGCACATTTTCTAATGGAGATCTGAGAGCCTGCTGCCAAATGATTTATGAACCATATGGTAGACTTTATAAAAATGTTAAAGATGTTGAAAATTTAAAAGAGCTAAGAAATTTACCGTTTTTAAAAGAATTACGCAGATCTATGATGAAAGGCGAAAAACATTCTGCATGTAAACAATGTTGGGATGAGGAGGAAAACGGATTAGAAAGTAGAAGAATAGGTCAAAATAATGCGTATAAAAGTTATAATCTTCTTTTTAACGAATATACATTACCAGATGGCACCATAGATCCTGATAAAATTGCAATAAGTTACTTCGATTTAAGATTAGGAAATAAATGCAATTTAGCATGTGTAAGTTGCGGCCCTACAGATAGTAGTTTATGGTATAAAGACTATTATGAAATGACAAATGGTGATAAGCCTATACATCACTATGGTGATAAAGAATACAAACTAATAAATTCAAATGGTACAATAAAAATAGACTCACAAGATTTTAATTGGCCTGATAGTACAGAGTTTTTAAATAAAATAATAGATAACATAAGAGATGTTGATAGATTTTATTTTACAGGAGGAGAACCTACTATAAACGTAAATCATATTAATTTTTTAGAAAAAATATATAGTACAGGTTATGCCAATAGAATTAAATTAGATTATAATAGTAACGGAATATCAATGCCGGAAAGGTTGTTAAATCTTTGGCAATATTTTGGTTCAGTTGGAATAGGGTTTAGTATTGATGCAACCGAAAATCATTTTGAATACATAAGATATCCTGGTAAATGGTCCAAATTTATAAGAACAGTAAAAAAGATATATAAGTATTCGACGACTCATAAAAATATTGGTTGCACTCTTGCACCTACAATAAGTTTATTTAATATAACTAATATACTGGCATTACAAGAATTTTCTATGTCTACACCAGAATGTTTTAGAAAAGAAATGCCAGTTCACTTATTAGAAAATCCAAACTATATGAATATTAGAATCTTATCAGATAATGCTAAAGAATTAATCTCAAACGAAATTTTGCAATGGCTATCCGGTATTCATAAAATTGAGATGCCATTTGTTCCTAAAAATAAAACTGCATATGTTCATGGATTAATACAGAGGAATATGTTAGGTATCATTAGTTATCTAAATACTCCAATGGATAACAGAGAAGAAATTGTTAGTAAATTTTATAAACATATTAAATTTTTAGATAATCAAAGAAATTTAAATTGGGAAAATGTTTTCCCTAGATTAAAAAAGTTGTTACAAGAATGAACCGAGTTTTAATTATTGGGTGTAGCCATTCCCAGGGATCATTTGAAGGAACAGAAAATGGTACTGAAAATTGGAAACCTAGACATATAGAACAGAAAGAAAGGATAGCAACTCACAAAGTAGGCTGGTGGTCATTTGTAGACTTATTACAAAATTGTGATGTAAAAGTTATTGCTGTGCCAGGTGCAGGATTTCTAGCATATTACGAAATATTAAAAAAGTTAGACTTAAAAGATAAATTAATAGATTTTGATACCCTAATAATTCAAGAAACAGATGAGCCTAGAATATCATTTTTTCATGGAAAATTTTTAGATCAACGAATTTCAGAATTTAATTCAAACATTGCTAAAGCAACTTCAAATAATGATCGCATAAAAATTTTTCCTTGGGGAGTAACAACAAAAGGATGTTTTACATTTTTTCCTTTTAGGCATGATTTAGTTAACGAATTAAAAAAGTTCGAGCCAATTTCAAATATAGTTCGAAACAATTTAAAATTAGCATATACATCTTCTCTATTTAATGAACTACCTTTGATTTTTGCTAATAAAATTGCTGAGATATGTAAACATAACAAAATTAATATGTTTGCTTGGCGATGGTCTAATAAAATGGATAAAAATATATTATTAAAAAATAATAAAGATGTTAAAAATTTAATGACAATGGATGTTTGGAACCTACCTAATGTTCGTACAAAAGGTTTAAATGGGCACACCTCTATTGAAGGAAATAAAAATTTAGGTACTATGATTAATGATGCTATAATAGCATATAATAACTTTTCTTCTAAAAATAAAAAATTACATAATACAGACCAAACATTTATAATTCATAATTTTTTAGAAGAAAAATTATTTAATAATATATTAGAATATTATCCCTTGAGAGATTTTTTTAAAAAATACGGACACGGATGGGGGAATAGTAGATATAATTTAAAATTACAACATTTTGAGCCGCCACCGTATATAGATTTAATATTAAAGCATCCTGGATGGAAAGATTTTATTAATAAAATAAATTCACCTGACTTTAAAAACTTACTATTTAATGTGTTACATATTGATCTATCTAAATATTGCATACTCGATTTAGATAAAGAACCATCAGATATGTTTTATTTTAAAATTGATTTGGCTATTGCAAATAATGGTTACTTTTTAAAAGATCATACAGATTCTAGAGATAAAATTATATCAGGTATGATTTATTTAAATGATATACTTTGCAATGGTGGTAATTTATTTCTTTATAATATGAAAATAAAACCTGAAAGAAATAAAGCAGTATTTTGGGTTAACCATAATAAATCTTATCATAATGTTGATATGATAGAAAATATAAAAGAAGATAGAAAATTTATATATATTGCATTAATGTATTGTAATGCCAAAAAAAACATATGGACCAATTAAAAAATATGTGGTTACCACATATACCTAAAAATGCCGGTACTTCTCTATGCAACGGAATTGTATCTTATACAATAAAGAACAAAGATTTTGATCTTCAAGGCGGATACGATGTACAATGGTTTAAATGTATTAATAAACAAACTAATAAAAAAATACATTTTCATCACAATAATGGACTAGAAAAGGGAATGGATAATTGGTTAAAAATATTAATAATTAGAGATCCTATCGACCGTGTTGTTAGTATGTTTAATTTTGTGAAATGGTTATCTCTTAAAAAACATGAAATAGTTGATAACAGAACATTTGAAGAATTTTTAATAGACACTAAAAAAAAGAAGGCACCTAAATTTCTAAAGTATATGAGTGCAACTAATCATATTGAATATTTGAATTTAAAAAATAAAGAAAATACAAAAAATCCTTTAATATCAAAATTTACTTATAAAAATTTATTTGATATTTTTGATCATATTATTGATATATCTTTAATTCATAAAATTTACAAATTAATAGAATTTAATTTTTCTCAACAAATAATTAAATGGCCTATACAAAATACATCTAATTCGATCTTTAAACGTATGAATGAACAATTAAACGTAAAACTTAATGCATTTGTTAAAAACGATATCAATAAAAATGATATGGATATTCTTTTATCAATGCCAGAAATTTTAACAGATATAGAATTTTATGAAACAATCAAAACCAAACACGGCATGCATTTTTATAACAACAGATAAATTTAAAGCCGGTCCTGGCGGCGAATATGCTGCATGGAATAATCCAATAAAAGATAGAATATCAAGATGCTCGTCTTGGCTTAAACATGAAATATCTTTTTTAGAAAATACAACAAACATTGATTATCTTGCTTGGTGTAATACTACAACCAATGCCGAAGAATTGAAGAATGAAATATGTAGTTATTTTGATATTAAACAATATTATGAAGTACCTTTTGATAATTTAATATCAGATATTCTTGCATATATCGATAATAGTAATTTTTCTTTTGATAAGATATCAGAACCACATGTCGTTAGATCGTTTATCCAAGCATATCAATTTATAACATCAATTGATTATTTTGAAGGAAAACAAAATAAAAAATATGATTATATAATTAAAATTAAGCCTGATTTGCTATTGTATTCTCCGTTTCAATCAAATAGTTTCTGTTTATCGCTATATCATCAATTACGAGCATTTACTCCTTTTTTACCACCAGAAATAGATAATATGCCAGAAATAGGAGCAAACGGAATGTTAGGATCATCTCAAGTAATGTTTACCGGAGATACTAAGTTACCATTATACATAGATGATAGAATTTATATAATAAACAGAAAAGCATTTATATCTGTAAAAAATAAATTAAGAGAATGGTTAATAAAATATATGTTTGAGCCTATAAGTCCTGAACGGAAATTTGGAAAATTATTTGAACTAGCAAATGTAAGTGCAGTCCAATCAAATTTTCCTGTAGAAATAGCAATATATAGAGATGTTCACGACGAACTAAGAAGTAATATTTTTGAAACTGTTAGTAACAGTAATTGGTATAAAATATATGATAAATGGAAAAAATTTTGCGAGACAGGAAATGGATACTTTTAAAGATGGGTTAATAATTATACCTGCTAGATATAATAGTAGCAGGCTACCAGGAAAAGCCCTTAAAGATATAAATGGTAAAACAATGATTAGACGTACATATGAGCGATGTAAGTTATCAGGAATTCATACAATAGTAGTAACAGATGATAAAAGGATTGTCGACGAATGTCTCAATTACAGTATACCTGTAGACATTGTGACTGAAGAATGTAAAACAGGAACAGATCGTGTTGCTAGATGTGCTGAAAGAAATCAGCAAGCCAAATGGTTTATTAATGTTCAAGGCGACGAACCATTTGCAAATGTAGAAGATATTATAAAAATAGCAAAACAACTTCAAAGCAATTCTGATGAGGTGGTGAATGCTTATTCTATTATTAGTGATGAAGAAAAATTTTTTAATACAAAATGTCCAAAAGTAATTGTACATAATGGTAAACTGATTTATGCAAGCAGAGCACCTATACCTCATGCATTTAATAATGAAAATACTTTTTATGGTTACGAGCAACTAGGCATGTATGGATTTTATTACGATCATCTTTTTAAGTTTATAAGTACATCTTCTAAAACTTTCTATGAAAATTTAGAAGATATAGAAATTTTAAGATTTATTGAAATGAACATCCCTGTTAGAATGTTGGAGCTCGAAGGAAGTCAGTTACATGTCGATACGCAGGAAGATCTAAATATAGCAATAAAAATAGCCCATGAACAAGAAAGCAATACTAATCTGTAGTAATATTTTTGTCAAAAATTTAAAACTTTTTGAAAAGGGAGAAAAATATTTTGTTGCACCCGAATTAGGTTGTTACATAGATTTGTATATTCATGTAGATAATATATCTCATCTAAAAATCTTAGACAATTATTTTCATGCTAAATTTTATACTTATAAAAATAATTTATTACCAAACAATCTATCTGTTCAAGAACAATTAATAGGCTTAGTAAGAGAAAAATCAAAAAAATATAATATAGAATATAATGAAGTAATATATATTGATAAGCATTTGAATAAAAATATTTTAAATTTAAAATTAGATAGTACCGAAGTTAATTTGAATAAAAAACTTAAGGTAGCAGTAATTTTAGCCGGGCAACCTAGGTTAGTTGATCATTCATTGCCTACATTATTTAAATGGTTAGAAGGAACAGAATACAAAATATTTGGTCACACTTGGCAAACTATAGGCGGCGAAGGAAATGATAATAAATCACTGGACGGATCGGCTTATCGTCATATATCAAATAATGAAAATATAATATTAAATGACTTAATGAAAGATCATTGCTTGATATATGGCAATGGTCTTATCGATCCAATTTTTCCTAAAGACGATGATTTATATAATTGGCAAGGTGAACGAACTTTTCAAAATGTAACAGATAGAGAATGGGAACAAAATTTTCATGCTAGAGGCTGGCCAGGTTGGGGATTTAGTTCTTGGACAGGTTACGATAAAGCATGGAAAGCATGTGAACAAAGTAACGAAGAATTTGATTTAGTTATTAGAAGCAGGTGGGATATGATTTATAGTAATCACAAAATACACACGCTAATTGCATGGCTAAATAGTTTAAATACTTTAAAAAACAATCAAATATATTTTCATTCATTTGAGAATGCATGGTTAGACGATCCTCGAAACTATTCTTTTTTTAATATAACAAACTCAATTAAATGGCTTAAAGATCATATATGGATAGGATCTTTTAAAGCTCAATATAATTTTATGAAAAATTATTTAGACTGGACAAATATCATATGCATGGAAAATGACAGTATAAAATGCAATGCTAGACAATTTCCTTTTGCAGAATCTTTTTTATATATGATAATGGTTAAAAACGGATTTACGATGCTAGAGAATCCAATTAATGCAATATTAGCAAAACCTGGATTGTCTGACTATACAAATTATAAAAAAGTAGTGGAACATGCTATAAAATGGTATCAATGATGATAAAAGTTTTATTATTAGATTTTGACGGAGTGGTTGCAGATTGTGATATGTTACATGATACTGCTTTTTATCAAGCATTAGACTCTGTAGCAAATATAAAATTAACCGATGTTGAAAAATACAATTTACGAGCTCTAACAAGTGTCACAAAAGTACAACAACTTTCTTTCAAATATAACATAGACGATCAAAAAAAGCAAGATATTTTAATAACAAAAGATAAAATAAAAAAAGATATCATATTACAAACGGATTATAAATGTATTCATTTCAGTCCGTATATATATGATGTATTTGCTTATTGTAAAGAACATAATATAAAAGTTGGTCTTGTTTCTAATAGTAGACGTTGGTTATTGGATATTGTTCTAGATAAATTAAATCATCCGTTTGAACATGTTATAAGCAATGAAGATGTAGAAAGTCCAAAGCCTTCGCCTGATGCATACTTAAAAGCATTACAGTTATTTGGTGTTAATGCAGATGAAGCATTGGCAGTCGAAGATAGTCCATATGGCATTGAAAGTGCAAAAGGCGCTGGTATTAAGACTATTGGAATTACTAGTCCTAAAAGTTTAACCTCCTCGCTAATACACGAATATCAAAATGGTAAGTCTGTAAATGTTGATATGTATCCTATGCACGATATACAGTTAGTTATACCTGCAGCAGGACGAGGTACCCGATTCCATCCATTAGAAGTTCCTAAACCTTTTGCTCCTATTAATAAATTACCTATGGTCCAGGCAGTTATAGAAAATATAGGACTAGATTGTGATACTCATATTATATTGCGTGAAGATATTAAACAGTTTGCTAAAAATTTATCATATAAAAATATACACTATCTACCTTATGTAACTTGTGGTACTGCAAGTACAATGCAATGGATACGTTCTCATTTGGATATGTCTAGACCATTAATTATAGCAAATTGTGATCAATTAATTAAATACGATAATAAGATATTTTATAAAGCATTAATTCAAAAATTAGATGGTGCTATTCTTACTTTTAGAAATACTGATAAAAAATGGAGTTATGCTAAAGTAGACAATCAAGGTTATGTGACTGAAGTAGCAGAAAAAGTCCCTATTAGTGATTTAGCAACGGTAGGCATATATTTTTGGTCTAAAGCACATTATTTTTTCGATGATGCAGACGAGATGATGGAAAATAATGATACTGTAAATAATGAATTTTATACCTGTCCTACGTATAATTATTCAATTAAACATGGCAGAAAAATTAAAACTTTCGATGTAGACGAAATGATAGGTTTAGGAACATACAACGATTACAATGACTTTATTAATAGCACATAGAGGAAACTATAACGGACATTCATTAGATGAAAATAAACCTGAATATATTAATAGTGTTTTAGAAAAGTTTGATTGCGAAATAGATGTCTGGTTAGTTAATAATGTTTTATATTTAGGTCACGATAAACCTTCTTATCAAATAGAGAAAAATTGGTTGTTGGATAGATCAAACAAATTATGGTGCCATGCAAAAAATTTTGATGCTTTAAATTTTTTATTAAATTATAAAGAATTAAATTGTTTTTGGCATCAAGAAGATGATTACACTATAACATCTAAGGGTTTTGTTTGGGCATATCCTGGATTTTATGGATCAAAAGATCGTACAATAGCAGTTAAACCTACTACAGATATGAATTTAAATTCTTTTTATGGTATTTGTTCTGATAATTTTTTGGAGATAAATTATGGATCGTGACCAAGTTGCGATGAAACACATTTTTGATACTGATAAATTATATACAGTGGCCAATGGAAAAATTCTTCCTAATAGCAATATAAAAAATGAGAATATAAATTCAAAAAAAATTATTAATCAAGCCGATATAACATTAGTAATGGCACCTGCATGGGGAATATTATTTCCTCCATATAATATTGCAAAATTAACAGGACATTTAAGAAAAAATAATATATCTGTATTAGTAAAAGATACCAATATTGATAGTTATCATATATTAAAAGATACTCAATATAGTGATGTTTTTGATGGTGACAAATATTGGATGTGGATCGACGAAGTAGCATATAATGATAATCTTCTTCCAATGCTTGAAGATTTATTTGAAGAGACTGCCGAATTAATTGCAAGTATAGATACTGACATTATTGGATTTAGTATGTATAATACAAATAAATTATCAGTTAAATGGTTTCTAGATTATTTTGAGTTCCATTATCCTGAAAAAGTCATTGTAATAGGCGGGCCTGAAATATATTATAATATACCTACTTGGTCGCATGTTGACTATTTTTTTAGAGGAGAAGCAGAAAATTCTTTACTACAACTTATAAAAAATAATCCTAAAAAACAAGAAAAATTTAAGATAATAGGTAGTTGGTACGAGGCAACAGAAACGACAGAATTGAACAATATTAGTTGGCCCGATTATTCAGATTATGATTTTTCATTATACACACATTCAAATGGTATAAGTTCGGAAGTAAGTAGAGGTTGTGTTGCTAAGTGTAGTTTTTGCACAGAAACGCATTTTTGGAAATATAGATACAGAAATCAAATTGATGTTGTAGATGAAATTAAGGAACAAAAAAAATTAGTAAATTTACAAAGAGTTTGGTTTGTCGATTCGTTGGTTAATGGAAATATTAAACAACTAGAAGCAATAGCCGATAAACTTATAAAAGATAAAGTTGATATTAGTTGGAATGGTTATGCTAGGTGTCATCCTAAAATGGATGAAAGATATTTTCAAAAATTAGTTAATAGCGGCTGTACTGGATTAAGTTTTGGTGTCGAAAGTGGTAGTAATAAAATTTTAAAATCAATGAACAAAAAAATAAAAGTTGAAACAGTATATCAAAATCTAAAAGATGCAAGTTCAGTTAGATCCAATTTTGATGTAAATAGAAGAATTCATTCTCATATAAATTGGATTGTAGGATATCCTGATGAAACAAAAACTGACTTAGCTCAATCGTTATCACTATTATATAACATTAGAAAATATGCAGATGGAATTAGTCCTGGGGCAACTTTAGGTATAGTTAAAGGTACATATTTAGGGGATGATTATGAAAAATATAATATATCAACTGACATTAGAATATATAAAGATTGGACAGACAATACTTTTACTTGTGCTAAACCTCATAGATCTTTGAGATTATTATTTACAGTATTATTATTAGATATTATGAATATGTATTTAGAAGGAACAACATTAGATAATAATCAACATAGACAAGAGTTGGATGATAAATGGTCGTTGGTTTTTGATTCCTGCACCGGCGTCGATCTAATTTCAATAAATGATGATGATAATTTTGAATATATTAAGCAATTGGGACAACCGGTAGTTATTAATGTCCCTGTTACCGAATTTAATGAAAAATTTTGGAGTGCATCGATATCAAACGAATGGTTTACATTTTCGTATATATTAAATAAAATTTTTAATAATTTTGAATTTACACTTCAATTGAAAAATAATGATTTTTTAGATATTTTTGGAACGTATATAGGCATACCGTATGAAGTATCTATTAAGATTAAATCTAATAATGATAACGTAAAAATTTATTTAAACCATGCTATGCATAGTCATCCTAGAATTCCAGAAACTTTGTTTATAAATGTATTACCAGATGCTACCTTATTCAAACATATGAATAAATCTATTTGGCAAAAAGAATATACTGTTTTTTCAGATGAAATAGATTATGAAATGTAAAGATATATTAATCTTTTTGCACATATATAAAAATGCAGGAACTACAATTAAAGAAAGATATAGAAAAAATAAAAATTATATATTTAAACACGACGATTTAGAAAAAATTTTTTTATTTCCTGATCTAAAATATATTCAAAATTTAAAAAATGTTTTTGAAAGTATTATTTTAGCCGGACATGCAGTAAAATTTAATAATGTATTAGAAGAAAATTTTAATGATGCTAATATTTCTTATGTAACTACCTTGCGAGAACCTTTAGAAAGAATTGTAAGTGCATATAATTACTATAAATTCAAATTATATACAGAACATAATATAGTTTCAAAAATAGATATTATAGAATGGTTTATAATTTTTAAATTAGAATCAACAATTCATTTAGGAGGGTTATTCCAATATGAATTATTTTTAAATCATATTCCGCTACATAAACGATCGATTACATTAGCAACCGAAGTAATAAAAAAATATAATATAAAAATATTATTTACAGACGATAAAGATTGGTTAAATAAATTTGATAATATAGTTATAGAAAAAAATATAAATTGCAATCCTAAGATAGATGAAGTACATTCAAATACATCAGTAAGCAGATCTGCTCTTATAGATAATATTAGTATTAACGATTTAACATTATGTAAGAAAAATTTTCTATTAAAATATTTAAAAGATGAATATATTTTTTATAATAATATGAAAGAAAAATATGGAAATAGGTAGATATTTAAAAAATATTCGCATTGAAAATTTTTTTAGTGACAAAGATTTTGCATGGTTGACCGATCTTAAATTTGGTGACTTTACAGAAAATAATTTAAATTCTGATAAAATTGTTCATAAAGATATAGATAATGGTAATAAAACACATAAAGTAATGGCAATGTATCACAATTATCCTGTTTGTCCAAACGAAGAAACTTTAAATTATATTAAGGCAGGGCATATTAAAAAAGACTATGAGCTAGTAAAAAAAGTTTTTTATATAGTTCGGAATACATTAGACAAACATTTTCCATTTATAAAATTGGAAACAATAAATCTTCATGCATTAGAATCAATTCAACCGTACACAATACATCACGATTGGAATCAACAACATCATGACAATGTAAAAAATAAAGCATGGACAATAATAATACCTTTTGATGTTTCTAAATCGCATACAATAGTTTTTAAACAACAACCAAAATATCAAAAATCTAAAGCTATGACCGATTGGGTAGAAATAGAGCAACCTCCAATAATAGATAAAATATCTGATGATGATTACAATACATATCTATCTCATACGGACAGAGAGCATTGTAGATATTTAGAAATAGATGATATTTATAAATGGGAAGAAAATACTGCATTTGCAGCGAGTAGATATAATTTTCATTGTAGCGATAATTTTTTAAAATATGGATATTCATCTAAAAAAGCAATAGTAATGTGGACGAGTTTTTAATATGATAACATGGGGAATATCTGCCCTGTCACATGATGCGGCATTAGCGGTTGTTAAAGACAGACAACTTGTATTTGCATCGCACTCGGAACGATATAG
>MDTB01110455.1_pt1 | contig 16309 bp, 13 predicted proteins | sample 811161 | NCBI WGS metagenome assembly MDTB01 (sample SAMN05326650, study PRJNA326480) | marine metagenome | isolation source: seawater | place: Mediterranean Sea | collected 2009 | reverse complement strand
TAGCATTTATTTTAGTGATTGGTGCGTTTTGGAAATTAGGTAGCTTACGATTAGCAAAATCTGAAAATGCGATTCTGGACAATGTTGCGATTAGACTGGTTCAGCCCAATATTTCACAGAAATTAAAATGGGATCCACGATATAAACGTGCAAATATAGACAAACAAATTGAGCTTAGCCTTTTATCTACGCATACTAATATAAATCCAAAATATATTGTTTGGCCTGAAACAGCAGTTCCGTTTAATCTATCTAGTAATAGAAAATTGAGACAATATTTGACAGAATTTGTTAAAAAAAATGGGCTTTTAATAACCGGTGGGCTTCGTGTTGACAAGGTGGCGTCGTCTTCACCGGACTATTTCAATAGTCTCTATGTGTTGGGGGGCGGTGGAAAAATACACGCGACTTATGACAAAGTCCATCTTGTTCCTTTTGGTGAATATGTGCCATTCAAAAATATACTAAGGTTTTCAAAACTTACAGATGGTCGCGTTGATTTTTCCAGTGGGTCAGGTGTTGGGGTTTTTAGTTTGAAAAATTTACCCTCATTTGCGCCATTAATCTGTTATGAAGCGATTTTTTCTGATGAAGTGCGTGCATTAAAGCCACGTCCTGATTGGCTATTAAATATTACAAATGATGCATGGTTTGGTTTTTCAGCAGGACCATATCAGCATCTTGCTGCTGTGCGTTTTAGGGCAATTGAGTTAGGTGTTCCCCTGGTTCGGTCTGCAAATACAGGCATTTCTGCTTTAATAGATCCTTACGGACGAGTGATAAAAAAAATAAATTTAGGTGATACTGGTGTGATAGATTTTTTTCTGCCCGCAAGGATTCTGAGTCCTCCATTTTATGGTAGAGTGGGGGAATTAGTTACGATTGTATTATTTACTTTTATTTTTCTAATTTCTTTTGTTTTTAGACGCAAATAGATTTACTAGCTAATAAAACTAGTTTGCAAGTAAGTAAGAAAAATGAATTTTACCAATTAAAATAGAGCATTAACAAAGTTTAGAATTATAATTTTTTATTTACATTGTATTATCTATGGATTGTAGGAATACGTTTTAATGACAATTAATATGCAGTGGTATGGACGGCGCTATGGAAGGAAACTTAGCGTTCGACGATTAGAGTTGCTAAAAACTTTATTGCCTAAGGTTGGCTTTAATTTTGAAACGTTGCAAACAAACATAGAGCCTTTAATTGATCGATTAATTGGAAAACATGAGGTTTGGCTGGAGATTGGATTTGGCACTGGTGAGCACTTAGCAGAGATGGCGGTTCGTTACCCAAGTGTTTTTTTTGTCGGTTGTGAGCCATTTATTAATGGCGTGGCGGCGCTTTTAAGTAAGATTGATGATCAAGCACTTGATAACATTCTGATATACAGTGATGACGCGCGACCATTTTTAGATATATTGCCTGAACAGAGTATTAGTAAAGTCTTTTTGTTGTTTGCAGACCCATGGCCTAAAGCCAAGCACAAAAAAAGGCGGTTTGTGAATAATAAAAATCTAGATCGGATCGCCAGAATTTTAAAAGATGAGGGTGAATTTCGGTTCTCAAGTGATCATAAAGATTACGCTATTTGGACTCATGAGCATTTGCAAAATCATGCAGACTTTCATTGTTTTAATGACCTCAATTTTGATTGGCTTAGTGTCCCTAAAGATTGGATTGTTACTAGATACGCTGAGAAAGCTCAGGCAAACGGAGTAAAACCAATCCATCTCCAATTTCAAAGGGTAATTAGAGATATCCAATAATGTGTGAGAGGTTTTACTTTAAATTACTTTTTTCAATACGCGTTTGTATTAGTCGCGTTGGAGGCCGTAAAATTCATTGTCAATAAATGGTCTTTCAATAGAATGATTATCCACTTGAATATTCTGCTATTTAGTTGTATATCTGTTTTGTTTTATATTAAGGTAAACTTTCCTTATGAGTCGTGAATAGGATTGTTGGGTGGACGAGGGTCCGCCCTTTTTAATGGCAGCCTCGTAAATGAAATAAGGATATTTTATTTTGGACTTAGGAATTAAAATAATTTCCATGATAGAGCCTATTTTGAAAAATTTAAAATATGATTTGGTTCAAGTATCAACCTCGACCAATAATGACTTGTGTGTCCAAATAATGGTTGAGCCTTCTGATGGAAGTCGACTTAAATTACGTGATTGTTCCATGATTAGTAAAAAACTATCTGCGATCTTTGATATTGAGAATGTTATTAATGAGCCTTTTACATTAGAGGTCAGCTCCCCCGGTATAGACAGACCTTTAACCAAAATAAGTGATTTTGAAAAATATTGTGGATGTGAAATTAAAATAGAATTGCGCGAGCCACAGGATGGACAAAGAAAGTTTAGAGGAACATTAGGTGGGCTGAAAGGTGGAAAAGTTAAATTAAGAAATGAACGAGCGGAATATTTGCTTTCCCACTCAAACATATTGAAATCCAAATTATTGATAACCAACGAACTACTTTCGATGAACCGGAAAGGTTAAGTTACATGAGTAATATGAGTTCAAATACATCTAACGTTCATTCTCGGCCTGAGCTTCTTCAGGTTGCGGAAACAGTAGCACGAGATAAAAGTATTGAGCGAGATGAAGTGCTTGAAGCAATGGAACAAGCCATTCAAAAAGCAGGGCGCTCGAAGTATGGGCAGGAACATGATATTAGAGCCCATATAGATAGGTCTACGGGTGCAATTAGTCTCGCCAGATATGTTGAAGTTGTCGCGTTGCCTGAGGATGTTGAAAATGAATTTACGCAAATGGAATTAGTAAAAGCGCAACGAAAAAATTCAGATGTCAAGGCAGGTGAACAGATTGTTGATGTTCTTCCCCCAATAGACTTTGGTCGTATTGCTGCGCAGACCGCAAAGCAAGTAATTGTTCAAAAAGTTCGTGAGGCTGAGCGAGTTCGCCAATATGCTGAGTATAAAGATCGAGTAGGTGAGGTTGTAAATGGTTTAGTGAAGCGTGTAGAGTATGGAAATGTTGTGGTTGAACTTGGTAAAGCAGAGGCCATCCTGAGAAGGGATGATTGTATTCCTCGAGAGCATTTTAACAATGGTGATCGAGTCAGAGCATATATCACGGATGTTAGAGAAGAGACACGAGGTCCCCAAATATTTCTGTCTAGAACTCACCCAGAGTTTATGGCAAAGCTCTTTGTTCAAGAGGTGCCAGAAATTTATGATGGCATAATTGAGATTAAGTCAGTCGCTCGAGATCCTGGTTCTCGAGCAAAAATGGCTGTAATTTCTCATGACTCAAGCCTTGATCCAGTCGGACCATGCATCGGTATGAGAGGCTCTCGTGTGCAAGCAGTAGTGGGGGAATTGCAAGGTGAAAAAATTGATATTATTCAGTGGTCTGAAGATCCTGCAACTTTTATTGTAAATGCATTAGCCCCTGCGGAGGTTACTAAAGTAGTTTTAGATGAAGAAAATAATAAAATAGAGGTTGTGGTGCCGGATGACCAACTTAGTCTAGCGATCGGTCGACGTGGGCAAAATGTTAGGTTGGGCTCCCAGCTCTCAGGCTGGGATATAGATATTTTAACTGAGGCGACTGAGTCAGAGCGACGAAATAAAGAATTTCAAGAACGTTCACAGATGTTTGCAGATATATTGGATGTTGACGAAGTTATAGCTCACTTGTTGGTGACGGAGGGATTTTCCTCCGTCGAGGAGGTTGCATTTGTTCCAATAGAAGACTTGATGGGGATAGAGGGATTCGAGGAAGAAGTAGCCAATGAGCTTAGAGATCGGGCCCAGAGCTTTTTAACTAAACGGGATTTAGGTTTGGCGACCAAGATAGCGGATTTGGGGGTTGCCAAAGAGATGTCCACTGTCGAGGGAATAACATCACAAATGATGGTGCTTCTTGGTGAAAAGGGCATAAAAACAAGAGATGATTTGGCGGATTTGGCTGGTGATGAGTTGCTTGAAATTGTTGGGGCTGAAATTAAAGATATTGATAGTGCAAATAAAATTGTCATGGCAGCACGTGCACATTGGTTTGAAGATGACGAAAGTCAAAAGCTAGATGATAGTGCAGAAATGGATAATGGTGATAAATAATAACTAGAAGATTATAGTTATGATTTTTTAGTTTGAAATGGATTTTAATGACAGAGACGCCAGAGAAAAATAAAAAGCTAGGGTTGGCACGACCAAAAACACTAGAGCTTAAAAAGACTATTGAAACTGGGCAAGTTCGCCAGAACTTCTCGCACGGACGTTCGAAAATGGTTATGGTTGAAGTTAAGAAAACGCGCTCTTTCGAGCGTGATTCTGGCGGAAAAATGGCTGAGATAAGAGAAGAGCCAGCTATCCTAAAAACAGTTCAAGTCGAAGAGCCTCCAGTTTTAAAGGTTGAAGAGCCGTCACCTTTGGATGATGGAAGTTCAAACTTGACGGATGAAGAGAGAAGCTCTCGAGCTAAGGCATTAGAGGGTTCAAAGACTTTTGAGCTGAATGATAAAAAAGAAAATTTAGAAGGTGGGTATACAGATAACATTGAAAGTCCTGCTTCTGATGAGACAAAGATTGCTGAAAAGAATGGAAAAGAAGATTCAGAAGAAGATGTTTTGATAGATGATGAATCTAAATTCGTTGCTAAAAAAAGCGTTTCCAATGATGAGATTAAAGTTCAGTTGCCCCAAGACTATGATGAAGACCATAGAGGGCGAAGTAAGAAAGGTAAAAAAAGCGAGTCCGCTAGACCTCAGACTCCCTCAAGTTATAGAAGAGAAGAACCACGAAGAAGATCCGGAAAATTGACAATTTCTGAAGCTCTAGAAGAACATGAGGGCAGACAGCGAAGCTTGGCATCCGTGAAGCGGCAAAGAGAAAAAGAGCGGGAAAAAGCTGTAGAGGCCCGAAGTGAGGGAAAGAAGGTGATTCGGGAAGTAATTATACCAGAATTTATTACAGTTCAAGAGCTTGCAAATAGAATGGCCGAGCAAGCGGTTGATGTTATTAAAACACTAATGAATATGGATTTAATGGTAACAGTCAATCAGAGCATAGATGCCGATACGGCTGAGCTTGTAGTAGGAGAGTTCGGTCACAATTATAAGCGTGTTTCAGAATCTGACGTCGAAATTGGTCTTAAAAATAGAGATAATGAGGATGGGGACCTTAAACCAAGAGCTCCTGTAGTCACAATAATGGGGCATGTAGACCACGGAAAAACTTCTTTATTAGATGCGCTACGTAAAACAGATATTGCTCTCAATGAGACAGGTGGAATAACGCAGCATATCGGTGCTTATCAGGTCACATTATCATCAGGCGCTAAAATTACATTTATAGATACGCCCGGTCACGAAGCTTTTACCCAAATCCGTTCGCGAGGTGCGGGGGTCACTGATATAGTTGTTCTTTGCGTGGCAGCTGATGATGGTATAATGCCGCAAACAGTGGAAGCTATAAGTCATGCGCAGGCAGCTAAAGTGCCGATTATTGTTGCTATTAACAAAATTGATAAAGTAGACGCAGACTCCGTCAAAGTGCGGACCGATTTATTGCAGCACAACATTCAAGTTGAAGAAGTTGGTGGCGAGGTGCTCTCAATAGAAGTTTCTGCCCTTAAAAAAATGAACTTGGATAAACTTGAAGAAGCCATTCTTTTGCAAGCTGAGTTGATGGATTTGAAGGCAAACCCTGATACCGCTGCTGAGGGTGTGGTTGTTGAGTCAAAAATGGAGCAAGGGCGTGGGTCTGTGGCGACCATTTTAATTCAACGCGGGACATTAAGAGTCGGCGACACTTTTGTTGCAGGTAAGGAGTGGGGGAAAGTCAGGGCAATGTTTGATGCACTTGGTGGACCTGTGCTTGAAGCAGGGCCTTCAGTCCCAGTAGAGGTGTTGGGTTTGAGTGGAGTCCCTTATGCAGGTGATGAGATAGCAGCTGTGGAGAATGAAGGGCGAGCACGTGAGGTAAGTGAATTTAGGCAGCGTAAAGAGAGAAATGCTGCAAATATGGCAGGTAATCGTGGCACTCTTGAAAAAATGTTTGAGAAGATAAAGGAGGGCGAGGCAGATATTTTGCCAATTGTAATTAAAGCGGATGTTCATGGTTCTGTTGAAGCAATTGTTAGTGCCCTTAAAAATTTAAGTACTGATGAGATTAAAACACATATTTTACATTCAGCGGTTGGAGGCATCAATGAGTCAGATATAACATTAGCACGTGCTTCGAACGCCCCTATACTTGGATTTAATGTAAGGGCTAATCCGCAAGCACGAATGCTTGCTACTCGAGAAAATGTTGAGTTACGTTACTATTCTATTATTTACGATTTAATAGATGATTTGAAAAAAGTAATGTCAGGTATGTTAGCCCCGGAGGTGCGTGAAACTTTTCTTGGTAATGCAACAATCAAAGAAGTTTTTAATGTCTCAAAAGTTGGAAAAGTTGCTGGGTGTATGATTACTGAGGGACAAGTAAAACGAGGAGCTAAAGTTAGACTTATTCGGGATGAGGTTGTGGTTCACGAGGGTCAGCTAAGTCAATTGAAGCGTTTTAAAGATGATGTTCAAGAAGTAAGTAATGGAACTGAGTGTGGTATGGCTTTTCTAAATTATACAGATTTAAAAGCTGGAGATACAATTGAGTGTTTTAGCGTTGAGGAAATAGCGCGTCATTTATAAGTCCCGGTAATTTGGGTGTTTGTGATGCTTGAGGATGTTATGAAAAAAAGAGGAAGCAGAGCTGAGACCCAGCGCCAATTGAGAGTTTCAGAGCAAATAAGACATGTACTAGCATGGGCGTTAGAAAGAGAAGAGATTCGTGATCCAGAAATACAAGGGCTTATTATTACTGTGACAGAGGTTCAAATTAGTCCAGACCTCCGCAATGCTGCGGTGTTTGTTCTGCCTCTTGGAATAGATAACACTTCTAAAGTAACAAATATATTGCGAACATTAAAAAAAGCTACGCCCTTTCTTCGCAAAAAGTTAGCCAGTTCGATGCATTTGCGGAAAGTCCCGCAACTTCATTTTTTTGCGGATGAGACCTTTGATGTGGCGTCACATATTGAGGACTTATTGCGGAGGCCCTCGGTCTTGCGTGACTTGGAAAAATCTAATCAACATGAGAAAACTGATGGTCCTTCAAAGTAAAATGCGCGATATTCATGGGTGGATGATTATAGATAAACCATTAGGTATAGCATCTAGTAGCGTTGTTAGCAGGGTTAAAAAGAAGTTGAATGCGAGAAAAGTTGGTCATGGAGGTACTCTAGACCCTCTTGCAACAGGACTTTTGCCAATTGCTTTGGGAGAGGCAACAAAAACTGTATCCTATATAATGGATGGTCGTAAAACTTATGTTTTTTCGGTAAAGTGGGGGACGTCAACATCAACCGATGATGCGGAAGGTCAGGTAATAAAGACATGTGTGCGGGTGCCAACAAGCTTAGAAATAGAAAATGTAATCCCAAATTTTGTAGGTGAAATACAGCAAGTTCCACCTCAGTTTTCAGCTGTTAGAGTGAATGGGAAACGTGCTTACCAGTTAGCACGTCAAAACCGTTTGATAAATTTACTGCCAAGGCCAGTGAATGTTCATTCGTTGAGCTTTTTGGAGAACATTAAATTTGATGAGAGCTTGTTTAAGGTGCAGTCTGGTAAAGGATTTTATGTCCGTAGTTTGGCGCGCGACTTGGGCGAAGCTTTAGGCACTTTTGCGCATGTAAAAACTCTACGGCGGACATCAGTTGGGCCATTTTTTGAGAATGAATCAATTTCGCTGGATTCTCTGGATGTGCTAGGGCATAGTGCCATAGAATCGAAGCATTTTTTTGGAATTGAGTCTGTGTTAAACGAAATTCCAGCTCTTAACCTAAATGCTAGCGATGCACTTAGGCTCAAGCAAGGACAGGTTTTGCCGGCTGCTTTAGCATTAGGTTGTAGCTATGGCCCAATAACTGGGCATTTGGATGTGGTTGCGGCAATGGCAGAAGGGAAAGTTGTTGCCATTGCTAAAGTTAAGGATGGGGAAATAATGCCTCGTCGTGTTTTCAACAATTGAAAGAATGGAGAGATCGATGTCGATCACCGCAGAGCGGAAAACAGAACTCATTAATGAGTTTGGCATCACTAAAGATGATACAGGGTCGCCTGAGGTACAAGTGGCTGTGTTAACCGAGAGAATAGTCAATCTTACTGAGCACCTTAAAACTCACAAAAAGGATTTTCATTCTCGGCGTGGACTACTTATGATGGTTGGACAACGCAGACGTCTGCTTGATTATGTGAAGCGTAAAAAGCTTGAACGCTATGAGACTATCATTAAAAAGTTAGGGTTGCGTCACTGACATGCGCTATTTATGAAATTCCAATTATTTAATAACTAAATTTCTTAAAAGTATTAGAATGGACTTTCTAACAATAGCATTTTTTACAATAATTTTTAGGTTTTGTGATATGAATTCTAAATAAGTATGGAGAATTCATTATAAAGATTGGAAGAGTGGAATGTTTCAAGAGTATAGAAAAGAAATTACATGGGCTGGCCGAAAACTTACCTTAGAAACAGGAAAGATAGCACGTCAAGCTGATGGCGCTGTAATAGCTACATATGGAGAGACAAAAGTTTTGTGTACGGTTGTTGGTGAGAGATTTGCAAAGCCTGGTTTAGACTTTTTTCCATTATCAGTGCATTATCAAGAAAAATCTTATGCTGCTGGGAAGATACCTGGCGGGTTTTTTAAGCGTGAGGCTCGCCCTAGTGAAAAAGAGACTTTGGTCTCGCGTTTAATAGATAGACCGATTCGTCCTCTTTTTGCAAAAGGGTATAAAAATGAGGTGCAGGTTCTCTGCACAGTCTTAGCGCATGATATGGAGAATGATCCAGATATAGTCTCGATGGTTGGAGTTTCCGCTGCTTTATGTATTTCAGGTGTGCCCTTTATGGGCCCAATTGGTGGGGCCAGGGTGGGATACTCTGATAAAAAATATATTTTAAACCCTACAATTGATCAACTAAAAGAGTCTGCTTTAGACCTCGTCGTTGCCGGAACTAATGAAGGGGTATTGATGGTGGAGTCTGAGGCCCAAGAGTTGTCTGAAGAAGTTATGTTGGGTGCAGTTAAATTTGGTCATGATGGATTCCAGCCCGTTATAGATGCGATTATTGAATTGGCAGAGACTTGCGCTAAAGATCCTCATGCGCTTCCTGAAGAGCTTGATGGCAAGCCGGCCCTGAGTAAAAAAGTTGCTAAATTAGCCGAAAAAGGTTTACGTGGCGCTTACGCAGAGATCGTTAAGTTGACACGACAAGAAATGATTGCAGAGGTGAAATCACAGGTAACTCAAGAACTTGAAGGTGATGAGGCAGAAGATCAAGAGTTAGTGAAGGCTGCACTAGGAGATATTTTTAAAAAATTAGAGAGTGACATAGTCAGAAAAGATATTTTAAAGACAGGAAAACGAATTGATGGGCGGGATACAAAGACTGTGCGTGAGATAGCGTCTCAAGTAGGTATTTTGCCAAGGGCGCATGGCTCTGCGTTATTTACGCGAGGTGAAACCCAAGCAATGGTCGTTACAACTTTAGGCACAGGTCAGGATGAACAAATTATAGACGGATTAGAAGGGGACCACAGAGAACATTTTATGTTACACTATAATTTTCCACCTTATTCTGTTGGGGAAGCGGGGAGAGTAGGTTTTACTGGTCGCCGTGAAATTGGGCATGGGAAGCTTGCGTGGAGAGCGGTTCGACCAGTGTTGCCTGAGAAGGAACATTTTCCATATACAATTCGCGTTGTTTCGGAGATCACTGAGTCGAATGGATCTTCAAGCATGGCTTCTGTATGTGGGGCGTCTTTATCTTTAATGGATGCGGGGGTTCCATTATCTAGGCCGATTGCCGGTATAGCGATGGGTTTGATAAAAGAAGGTGATAAATATGCGGTTCTCTCTGATATTTTGGGTGATGAAGATCATTTAGGTGATATGGACTTCAAGGTTGCTGGCACAGAAAAAGGTGTAACATCTCTTCAAATGGATATTAAAATTACATCGATAACCCATGAAATTATGGAAGATGCTCTAAGCCAAGCACATGATGGCCGATTGCACATTTTAAGTGAAATGAAAAGTGCTCTATCGGATTCTAGAAATTCAGTTAGCTCCAACGCTCCACGAATAACTATCTTGACGGTTAATAAGGATAAAATCCGAGAGGTAATTGGGCCGGGCGGGAAGATGATTCGTGAGATCTGTGAAACTACAGGTGCGAAGATTGATATAGATGATGATGGAACAGTAAAAGTTGCAGCCGTTGATGAGAATGCGGCTAATGCTGCGATAAGTATGATTGAGGGAATAACTGCTGAGCCAGAGGTAGGAAAAATTTATAAAGGCAAGGTTGTCAAAACGTTAGATTTTGGCGCATTTGTTAACTTTATGGGGACTAAAGATGGCCTTGTCCATATTTCAGAATTAGCACCACAGCGCGTTGGGCAGACAACGGATATAGTGAACGTGGGAGATGAGGTTTCGGTAAAACTCATAGGTATTGACGATCGCGGTAAGGTGAAGCTATCACTTAAGGCTGTGGATCAAGAAACAGGTAAAGAAATCTCCGAATAAGTGTTAAATTTACAAATATTATTATTTTCAAAATATTCGGCTATTCCTTTTGATTTGATATTTTGGCATAATCGGCACAGACTAAACGTTTCTTATTGATGAAGTGTTTTTGTTTGAAATTACTTTTATTTTCTCTCTGTTTATGATTAATTGTAAGTGGTTTTGTGGCTAGTTGTGCAAAGTGGTTGGTCGGCAACACCCGAGTTTCTATTAAAAATAGTTATAATACAGCTACTTGTTACTTCACCTGTTGAATAGTTACTGGTATAGTAAAATTACTATATTTTTGATTTAAGAATACCCTTGTTCGTGCTAATAGTATTATTTTCTCGACAGAAAATTTACAATATCCATATTTGATGATTGATAAAAATTAATTGTGTTCAAACATAAATAGTTAATCTAGAATTTATTACCTGCCTAATGCTTTCAGGCAATAAAATTGATTGAAGGAGAGGCGGGTTTTTGTGAATCTTAGACATGGAAACGAAGTTTTTTTTGAATATTCTGCATTCAGCATAGTAAATTTGCTCTTCATGTATAAGTATGTTTACATTTTAGCTTGGGTTAGCGATGGTTTCCAGCTACCTTGATTAGTCTATGAAATAGACATGAAACCATGATACATTAAAAATTGATACTAAGAGAAGGTCGTATATTCGTTGATAAATCAAAATAGTTTTAGTTATGAGGACCTGTTGCGTTGTGGTCGGGGTGAAGTCTTTGGCCCAGACAATGCTCGATTGCCTTTGCCTCCGATGTTGATGTTTGATAGGATAACGTGCGTAACTGACCAAGGTGGAGTTTTTGGAAAAGGCTATATAGAAGCAGAATTTGAGATTAATCCAGAATTGTGGTTTTTTAAGTGCCATTTTGATGGAGACCCTGTAATGCCGGGTTGTCTTGGTTTAGACGCGCTTTGGCAGCTTCAGGGGTTTTTTCTTGGCTGGACGGGGGCTAGAGGTCGTGGACGAGCCCTAGGAGTTAAAGAGGTTAAATTTACGGAGCAAGTTACCCCAGAATCAAAGCTGGTTACCTACAGAGTCGACGTAAAGCGGATTATGAACCGGCAGATTACACTGGGGATTGGAGATGGGATAATGAAAGTAGATGGGGCTGTGGCCTATGAGGCAGAGGGTCTTAAGGTGACTTTATTTACTTCTGAGGATTAAGCAAAGGCAGGGGCTGATGAGACGGGTAGTTGTTACAGGTATGGGGATTGTATCATGCATAGGAAATAATAGAGCAGAAGTTCTGGAAAGCCTCAAGAATGGTACGTCCGGTATAAGTTTTAGCGAAGAATATGCAGAGATGGGGTTTAGGAGTCATGTTTACGGGAAGCCAAAAATTAATTTAGATGAGCATGTTGATCGTCGCTACAAACGTTTTATGGGTGATGGGGCCGCATTTAATTATGTAGCCATGGGTGAGGCAATCATAGATTCAGGCCTTGAGCAAAAAGAAATTTCAAACCCTAGGACAGCATTGGTGATGGGTTCAGGAGGTCCATCTACAAGTAACCAGGTTCTAGCTGCCGATAATGCGAGAAGCCGTGGCCCAAAAAAAATTGGTCCTTTCATGGTCCCAAGAGCAATGTCTTCAACAAATTCTGCAACATTATCCACAGCGTATAAAATAAAAGGTCCAAGTTATTCTATTAGTTCTGCTTGTGCAACAAGTGCGCACTGTATAGGAAACGGTGCTGATTTAATAAACCTTGATCGGGCAGATATTGTGTTTACTGGTGGTGGGGAGGAGTTGCACTGGAGTTTGTCAGTTCTTTTTGATGCCATGCCAGCATTAAGTTCTGCATATAATAGTCACCCTGAGAGGGCTTCAAGACCTTTTGACTCAAATCGGGACGGCTTTGTTATTTCGGGTGGAGGAGGGGTTTTGGTATTAGAAGAATTAAGCCATGCTAAGGCACGTGGTGCTAAAATTTATGCTGAGCTCTCAGGATATGGGGCAACGTCAGATGGTGCTGATATGGTCCAGCCATCAGGTGAAGGAGCGATAAGATGCATGCGTATGGCGATGAAAGATTTAGTCTGCCCAATAGATTATATAAATACGCATGGAACTTCGACGCCAATAGGAGACACGCAAGAGTTATTAGCGATACGAGAAGTTTTTAAAGATCGTAATTATGTGCCAGATTTTAATTCAACTAAATCATTAACGGGCCATTCTCAAGGTGCGACAGGAGTTCAAGAGTCAATTTATAGTTTGCTTATGATGGAAAACAACTTCATCTCGGCGTCAGCAAATGTTGATGAGCCAGATAAAGATTTATTAGACCTTCCATTAGTCAGGGAGCGCAAAGACAATATTAAACTTAATTGTGTCATGTCGAATAGTTTTGGTTTTGGTGGCACAAATGCTAGTTTAGCGTTCACAAGATTCGAAGAATAAATAGAAAGATTTGGTTATGGGAGGTCGGGAAAAGTGTCTGACTCAGTGAGCGATAGCTTATCGAACGGGTCTCAAGTTGGTTCCTTGATGGCTGGGAAAAGGGGTCTTGTGATGGGTGTGGCTAATAATCATTCTATCGCGTGGGGTATTGCTAAAACCTTAAGCGGCCATGGAGCTGAATTAGCTTTTACTTATCAAGGGTCGTCATTGATCAAAAGGGTAGAGCCTTTAGCAGCGTCTGTGGGGTCAAAAATTTTGATGGAGTGTGAAGTAGAGAGTGAAGAAAGTTTAGAGCTGGTATTCAATAGGTTAAAGTCTGAGTGGGGTAGTTTAGACTTTGTGGTTCACGCTATTGCATATTCGGACAGAGAAGAGTTGAAAGGAAGATATATAGAAACTAGCAGAGCTAACTTTTTGAAAACATTGAATATTTCGTGTTATTCTTTAACAGAGGTCGCGAGGCTTGCAGAGCCTTTAATGGTGCAGGGAGGGTCCGTAATTACACTAACTTTTTCTGGTTCTGGCCGAGTGATGCCGAATTATAATGTAATGGGTGTTGCAAAAGCTGCGCTTGAGTCAAGCATTAGATATTTGGCTTTCGATCTAGGACAAAAAGGGATACGAGTTAATGGCATCTCTGCAGGCCCAATGCGCACACTTGCTGGCAGTGTGATTTCTGGTTCAAGGAATATATTTAATTTTTGTCAAGATAATGCACCTCTTGACCGATCTCTGTGTCTTGAGGATATAGGAGGGTCAGCCTTGTATCTTTTGTCAGACTTATCGGCTAGCGTGACGGGTGAAATTCATTATGTTGACAGTGGATACAATATTTTGGGTATGCCATCTATTAGCAAGAATTTGCCAAGTTAAATACATGGATTTTATGAACCTAATTTGGATGGTTGTTTGATTAATTTAGTTTTGGGATTCTGATTTCATATCATAAAAAAAAATTGGTCCAAAATACTCATTGATACGTAATGTTTGATAAGTCTTATTAGTTATTTATTCGTTGATAAATGACGAATACTGTTTAAATTGTCATATTATTTGCACAATTTTTTATGATAATATATTAAATCTTAGATTGAAGTTATTTTAATTTTCTTATTGGAGGAACAAATGCCTGGCTTAAAAGGAAGTAAAACTGAACAAAATTTGAAAGACGCGTTTGCTGGGGAATCTCAAGCAAACCGCAGATATCTCTATTTTGCGCAAAAAGCAGATGTAGAGGGCTATAATGATGTCGCAACAGTTTTTCGCTCTACTGCCGAGGGCGAAACTGGTCATGCACATGGCCACCTTGAGTTTTTAGAAGAGACAGGTGATCCGGCTACAGGTGAGCCTATCGGATCTACAGGTAATAATTTGAAAGCCGCAATAGCTGGAGAGACACACGAGTATACAGATATGTATCCTGGAATGGCAAAAGCAGCGCGTGATGAAGGTTTTGATGAAATTGCAGATTGGTTTGAAACGTTAGCAAAGGCTGAAAAGTCACACGCAGGTCGATTTCAAAAAGCATTTGATACACTTGATTAAGAAGGTTTTATCAGATAATGACCCGTGCATTTTCGTGGTCATTCTTTGATAGTTTCTTCTATACGCTGACATAGAAACTTTTGAGAGTTTTAAATAATGAGTGAGGGAAGCATAGGTGCACCTTTTCGTCATCCATTAAAGTGGATGGATGACGATTTCTATGATAAATCAGATTTAGACGTTGAATTAAGACGCGTTTTCGACATTTGTCATGGTTGTAGAAGATGTTTTAATTTGTGTGATAGTTTTCCTAAACTATTTGATTTAATTGATGATTCTGCGACCGGTGAACTAGATTCTGTAGTATCAGCTGATTTCAAACCAGTTATAGACGCTTGTACTCTTTGTGATATGTGTTTCATGACGAAGTGTCCGTATGTCCCGCCGCATGAATTCAATTTAGACTTCCCGCATTTGATGCTCCGCGCGCGCGCAATAGAATCGCGCGAAAATAAAACATCATTTGCAACGAAGCAACTCACAAAAACAGATAGAAATGGTAAAATGGCAAGTCACATTGCTCCGCTAGCAAATTGGGCAGCCAAATGTGGAAATGCGGCTACGCGCCCAGTGCTAGAAAAAACAATTGGTCTACATAGAAAAGCATTATTACCTAAATTCCATGCTAAAACATTTGTTAAAAACGCAAACTATTCAGGTGTATTAAATAAGAAAAGTGCTGCATTCGGAAAGAAAGCGATTATTTATGCAACTTGTTTTGTTAATTATAATAACCCCAACATTGGATTATCGGCTCTTAATGTCTTGTCGAAAAATGGTATTGAAACTGAAATAGTATATCCAACCTGTTGTGGAATGCCTCAGTTAGAGCATGGGGACATAGAATCTGTAGTAAAATCGGCGAGAAAAATAACTGCAGAGCTTAAACCGTGGGTTGAAAAAGGATACGATATTATTACATTAGTTCCATCTTGTGCGTTGATGATGAAATTTGAATGGCCGTTATTGATTCCGGGTGACAATGATATTAAGCTTGTAAGTGACGCAACCCGAGATCTTACTGAATACATTATTGAAATTTCAAAGAATTATGGATTAGCTGGAGACCTTAACCCAATAGCTGGGGGAGTTTCCCTGCATATTGCGTGTCATGCCAGGGCTCAAAATATGGGTCAAAAAAGTGCGGAAATGTTAAAGTTAATACCCGATACTGACGTGCAAGTTATCGAGCGTTGTTCTGGGCACGGTGGTTCGTGGGGGTTTATGCAGCACAATTTTGAAACTGCAATGAAAGTCGGAAAGCCGGCGTCACGTAAGATATCGGAAGAAAAAAACAAGCATATAGTATCTGAATGCCCGTTAGCACGAGACCACCTTGTGCAGGGGGTTGAGGAAATCTTAGGAAACGAGCGGGATTTCAGCGCTTACCAGCATCCGATTGAATTGTTATCACTTGCATATGGTAATTGAATTTTTTGTAGAGAGGAATTTAATGGAGAGTATTACTAAATGAATAAAATTGCTCATGAGAACATTTTGCCTATGGAGTTATATGGTAAATCACGCTTAGAAAGGCGAGGAAAAATTTCTGTGATAAAGAAGAATCGCAGATTACATATAGGACCTGACGCAGTATTTCATTTTGAAAATTATGATACAATCTTTCATCAAATTCATGAGATGTTGTGGATTGAAAAAGGTGGAGCCTCGCAGGTAGATGATGAACTGTTAGCATACAACCCACTAATTCCTAATGGTAATGAATTA
>MDTB01055809.1_pt1 | contig 16309 bp, 15 predicted proteins | sample 811161 | NCBI WGS metagenome assembly MDTB01 (sample SAMN05326650, study PRJNA326480) | marine metagenome | isolation source: seawater | place: Mediterranean Sea | collected 2009 | reverse complement strand
TGGTAATCTATATCTTCAAGCATTTCTCGCAGAGCTGCTATGGGCTGATTGCCATAGATATTGCGCTCCACCGATTCGATCCAGCGCTTAAATTTCTGTAAACGCTGTAAATTGGCACTGGGTACAGTAGCGCTGAGACCGACTTCGTCGATAGCAGCCAATAGTGAAATTTGACGTCTATTGGAATACTCACTCAATCGCTCGAGGGTAGTGGGGCCTATTTGACGTCTTGGAGTGTTAATAATACGCAATAGCGCATTGTCATCATCTGAATTGATAATCAGCCTTAGATAGGCCATCACATCCTTGATTTCGGTCTTAGCATAAAACGACTGACCGCCAGTAATATCGTAAGGGATATTTTGCGTTTGAAGTTTTAGTTCTAGTAGTTTGGACTGATAATTGCCGCGATAGAGAATGGCAAAATCACTATATTTACAGCGTCTTTTGAGGCGCATATCAATAATTTCATTGACCACGCGCTCGGCTTCGCGCTCCTCGTTGTCGCTAATAATAAAACGCAGTGGATCACCGGGACCCAATTCACTCCACAATGCTTTTTGAATAAGGTGAGGGTTATTATCAATCAGCTGGTTTGCGGCCGCCAAAATGCGTCCAGTTGAGCGGTAGTTTTGTTCTAATTTAATGACTTTTAGGGCGGGGAAGTCCTCCTGCAGTTGCATTAAATTCTCTGGTCGAGCACCGCGCCAGGCATAAATAGATTGATCGTCGTCACCCACAACTGTGAGTGCTTGTTTTTCTTTGACTAGGGTGCGCACCAGCTCGTATTGGGCCAGATTAGTATCCTGATACTCATCCACTAACATATAGCGAATACGCTGTTGCCACTTGGCTAACACCTCGGGCTGTTCGCGAAATAGGCACACCGGAATCATAATAAGGTCGTCAAAATCCACAGCATTATAGGCTTTTAGTGCGCGTTGATAGCGCTCGTAAAGCATGGCGATGGTCTGTTCACCTGTACTATTGGCGGCGCTCACTGCTTGGCCGGGCTCGAGCAGCGAATTCTTCCAATCAGAAATGCTGTATTGGATGTTGTCGATTAGTTTTTCATCAAGATCTGAGTGGCGAACTAAAAGTTCCTTAAGAATATTGCGACAATCTTCTTGATCCATTATCGAAAAGCCAGGCTTAAAGCCCAGTTTTTTAATCTCATGCCGAATAATGCTCAAACCTAGGTTGTGGAAGGTAGAAACTGAAAGTCCTTTAGAATCAGCACCAGACACTAGCTTGGATACCCGATCTTTCATCTCGCGGGCAGCTTTATTGGTAAAAGTCACCGCATAGATATTGCGGCTAGGTATTCCACAGTGCTCAACTAGATAGGCGATCTTGCCAGTAATGACACTGGTTTTACCACTACCGGCACCTGCCAGTACTAGCAGTGGACCATCAATATATTTTAATGCTGCCTGTTGTTGAGGATTGAGGTTGTGCACCATCTACGAAGTCATCTTCTAAGCCAGCTCAGCAATAGCAGTTTGCTTTGCAGTAAGCTGCTCCACAGAGCCCTGCATCTCGGCGAGCTTATCTCTCTCTTTTGCGACTACTTCTGCTGGGGCATTGGCGACAAATTTTTCGTTGCTTAACTTTCCAGACAGTTTGGTTACCTCACCAGAAAGTTTTTCAATTTCTTTGGTCAGACGTTTTAGTTCTGCATCAACATCAATCAAACCGGCCATTGGCACCAGTATTTCTAAGTCACCGGCCAGTGCGGTGGCACTTAATGGCGCGTCATTGGGGTTATCCAGCCAAGTAATAGACTCAAGCTTAGCCAGCTTACAGAGATACTGCTGATTTTCTTCAAGTCTACGTTTATCGTTGGCATCGCCGCGGCTGAAGTAAATTTCCAACGAAGTAGCGGGTGAAATATTCATTTCGCCACGCACATTTCGTACCCCGACAATCACTTGCTTAACCCATTCTATATCATCAATCGCCGCTTGATCGACCAGTGACTGATCGGCAGCGGGGTAGGGTTGTAACATAATGCTATCACCATCACTATTGAGCTCAATACCAGCTAGAGGCGCGATACTGTGCCAAATTTCTTCAGTGATAAAAGGCATAATCGGATGGCTCAAACGCAATACTGTCTCAAGTACCCTAACTAGGGTGCGACGTGTGCCAAGTTGAAGCTCAGGGTCGGCGTTATCGTCCCATAAAATCGGTTTTGACAACTCCAAATACCAATCGCAATATTCATTCCACACAAAGTCGTAGATAGCCTGTGCCGCCAAATCAAAGCGATAGCTATCAATAGCCACAATTACATCAGTTTCAGCCTGCTGTAAGCGAGAAATAATCCAGCGATCAGCAAGGCTTAACTTGTAAGCTTCACCATTTTGACCACAGCTATGTTCTTCGCCGTTCATCAGCACATAGCGTGCCGCATTCCAGATTTTATTGCAGAAGTTACGATAGCCTTCAAGGCGTTTCATATCCCAATTAATATCGCGACCGGTAGAGGCTAGGGCACACAATGTAAAGCGTAGCGCATCAGTACCATGGGGTTCGATGCCCTCCCTAAACTCTTTTCGGGTGCGTTTGGCAATTTTTTCAGCCTGCTGAGGCTGCATCATATTGCCAGTGCGCTTTTCAACCAGATCTTCAATATCGATGCCATCAATCATATCCAGAGGGTCTAAAACATTACCTTTGGATTTAGACATTTTTTGACCCTGCTCATCGCGGATCAAACCGGTCACATACACCGTATGGAAGGGCACCTGAGGTTTACCATCTTCATCTTTAATTAGATGCATCGACATCATAATCATCCGTGCTACCCAGAAGAAAATAATATCGAATCCAGTGACCAGAACATCGGTAGGGTGAAAGTTTTTTAGGCGCTCAGTTTGCTCCGGCCAACCCTGTGTGCCAAAAGTCCATAGAGCAGACGAAAACCAAGTATCCAGTACATCATTATCTTGGGTGAGCACTGCATCACCTAAATAATGTTTTTTTCTAACCGCTTCTTCACTGTTGCCAACATAGGCATTACCGGCTTGGTCATACCAAGCGGGAATACGATGACCCCACCACAGTTGACGAGAAATACACCAGTCTTGAATATTGCGCATCCAAGAAAAGTACATATTTTCGTATTGCTGAGGCACAAACTTAATTTGCCCATCCTCAACCGCTGATACGGCTGGCCCCGCTAGCTTCTTAGCATCCACATACCACTGGTTGGTTAGCATAGGCTCGATAACTACACCGCCACGATCACCATAGGGTACAGTCATATCGTTTTCTTCAATCGATTGTAGAAGCTCCAAGGCTTCCATATCAGCCACAATTTCACGGCGGGCAGCAAAGCGCTCCATGCCCTGATATTTTTCTGGCAAGCTATCATCCATCTGGCTATTTTGACTGCCATCAGAATTGACACATTCAGCAGTATTGCGAATATCGCCCTTAAACGTCAGGATATTAATCATGGGTAAGCTGTGACGCTGACCCACCTCATAATCGTTAAAATCGTGAGCCGGGGTAATTTTTACGCAACCCGTTCCTTTGTCCATATCCGCATGTTCATCGCCGACAATAGGGATCAATCGACCCACTAATGGCAGTTCTACATGCTTGCCAATTAAATCTTTGTAACGAGGGTCCTCAGGGTTTACCGCAACGCCGGTATCGCCGAGCATAGTTTCCGGTCTAGTGGTTGCCACCACAATATAGTCTTTGCTGTCTGAGGTCTTATCGCCATTGGCAAGCGGATAGCGCAAATGCCACATCTTGCCCTTGGTTTCACGGTTTTCAACTTCCAAATCTGAAATAGCAGTATTGAGCTTAGGATCCCAATTAACCAGGCGCTTACCACGGTAAATAAGACCCTCGTGATACAAGCGGATAAATACTTCTTGCACTGCACCCGAAAAGCCCTCATCCATCGTAAAGCGTTCGGTATCCCAATCCACCGAGTTGCCCAAGCGACGCATCTGCTGAGTAATGGTGCCACCGGATTGCTCCTTCCACTCCCAGATTTTTTCAACAAATTTATCGCGACCTAGCTCTTCTTTACCCGGTTGGTCTTCTGCCGCTAATTTACGCTCTACCACCATCTGCGTTGCAATACCCGCATGGTCGGTACCCACTTGCCACAGCGTATTTTTACCCTGCATGCGCTGATAGCGAGTAAGCGCATCCATAATGCTGTGTTGCAAGGCATGACCAATATGCAGGCTACCGGTAACATTGGGTGGCGGGATTACAATACTGTAAGGCTCACCTTCACCGCTAGGGGCGAAATAACCACTGTCTTCCCAAGTTTTATACCACTTGTCTTCAATATCTTGGGGGGCAAATGTTTTATCCATTACTTATCTCAGTTAATTTGTAAATTGTGGTTATTTTATGACCGGCAATTATAAGTGTATGGACCACGTGGGGCTAGTCCATTCGCTTGATTAAATAGTGTTAATGTACTTAAAGTTTTATTTTTTATTTACGAAAAGTTATTAGTCAAATCATGAAAATCTAGGGCATAACCGCGCTCTTTATAAAAGCGAAAGTTGTCGCGCTTAACCTGCTCATGCTCTGATTCGGGTTGCACTAGTTCAATCACTCGTTCAAAGCGACTAAACCATGTGGGGATTACCCCCTGTAAATTGATCAAAATTTGATGATGTTCGCCGGGTTCTGCCACTGCACTTATGGCTACTGGCTGCTTATCAATACCAATACCGTGGGGAATAAAGGCCTCTGGTTGAAACTCCCACAACAGTTGATCGAGTTGTTCTGCGGTTTGATCGTCGTCGACTAAACACAGCACTTGTTGCTGGGCGGCACAGGCTTTTTTAATCAGCTGGCAGACAAATTTTAGCGTGGGAGCAGTATTGGCGAGTTTGTAAAATGTAACCTTAGTCACTGGTTGATTCACTTTTCTGACGCAGGTATTCCATTAATAGCGGAACGGGTCGCCCTGTGGCGCCTTTATTGCCGCCAGAGACCCATGCGGTGCCAGCAACATCTAGGTGAGCCCATTTATAGTCTTTGGCGTAGCGTGCAAGAAAACAGCCGGCGGTAATGGTTCCGGCTTGCGGTCCGCCAATATTTGCCATATCGGCAAAATTACTTTTTAGTAGCTCGTCGTATTCTTCCCAGAGGGGGAGTTGCCACACGGGATCGGCGCTTTGTGTGCCGCTTTCGATCAGATCGTTGGCAAGCTGTTGATCATTAGATAAAACACCCGAGGCCACCTTGCCGAGTGCGCTTATAACCGCACCGGTTAATGTGGCAATATCAATCACCGTATCGGGATTAAATTTTGCCGCATAGGTGAGTGAGTCACACAGAATCAAGCGACCTTCGGCGTCGGTATTAAGGATTTCAATGGTTTGTCCCGACATGCTAGTGACGACATCGCCGGGTTTGGTGGCACGGCCATTGGGCATATTTTCGGTGGCAGGAATAATTCCCACCACATTAATCGGCAATTGCAATTGAGTTAGGCTATTCATAACGCCTAGAACGGATGCGCCGCCGCACATATCGTATTTCATTTCATCCATGCCGCACCCGGGTTTTAGACTAATGCCACCAGAGTCAAAGGTGACCGCTTTACCTACTAGCACTACCGGTTTTTTATCTGATTCAGCACCTCGATAATTGATCACAATAAGCTTGGGTGGTTCATCTGACCCTTCGGCAACCGACAGCAGTGAGTCCATCTTAAGCTTTTGCATATCTGCGCGATCTAAAATATCCGTTGTGATTGTGGCTTGTTTAAGTGTCTTATCGCCGAGGCTTATGGCTTGGTCGGCTAAATAGCTAGGGGTGCAGATATTAGCTGGCAGGTTGCCTAATTGGCGGGCAGTATTCATGCCGTCGCCGACCGCCGCACCATAGTTAAAACCGGCTTCGATAGCCTTAGTTGAGTTATCGGCAGTCCAGAATGTTAGGGATTCAAGATCTGGGGTTTCATCTGTATCCTGTTTTTTGTAGTTATACAGCGAGGTATTGATCGATTGAGCAACGGTAGATGCTTCTGCTTCAATATTTTCGCCAATATCGCCACCCACCCAGAGGGCGGTTTTAGATTTAGTTTTATTTAAAGCAGCACAGGTGGCAGTGACTGCTTTTTTAACCTGTCTTTGATTAGATAATCCTTCAGTCCCCAAAAGGATTATTCGTTTAATGGCTAACTGGGGGAAGTTTAATACTAGGACTTGGCCTGATTTGCCGCTAAATTCTCCCGATGCCAAGACTGAGCTAATAGCATTATTAGCCAGTTGATCAATAGACTCTGCGCTATTTTTTAGTGTTGAGCCGGTGGGCAAAATAAGTGAATCTGCTTTTAAACCTGACAGTTCGGCGCAAGATGCAGTAAACTTCATAAAATATCCATTTGGTAACTAAGTTGAAAGAGAAAATGTTAACAGAACCATACCACTTAGTACGATTACACCCAAGAGTTTAAGCTGAATCACGTGATTATTTTTCGTTATTTAAGTCGAGAGCTTTTATCGGTAACCACCGCAGTCTGTGTTGTATTGCTGATGGTGCTTATCAGCGGTCGATTTGTAAAATATCTTGCCAATGCTATGTCGGGAAATATGGATCCCGAGGTTATTTTTGCGGTTATTGGTTATCGCATTCCTGGATTTTTAGAGCTTACCTTACCTTTGGCCTTCTTCTTAGCGGTTCTTCTTACCTTCGGTCGACTGTATGTTGAGAATGAGATGAGCGTGCTAAAAGCCTGTGGTTTTTCAGAGCGAAAGCTATTGTCCTTCACCTTGATTGTTGCGTCTTTTTTAGCATTGGTTGTTGGTTATCTCAGTTTGTATGTCACACCGAATGGCATAAAAAAGGCTGAGGCTATTTTTACCATTCAAGAGCAGAAGAGTGAACTCGATCGGGTTACTGAGAAAAAATTCTATGCACTTCGCGGTGGCAAAGGGGTGACATGGGTCAATGCTATTTCTGAAGATAGAGAGCTAGAAAATGTGTTTATGTCTGCCACTATAGAGCCAACCGAGTCATCCGAGGGTAGCCTAGTATTGGTTATTGCGGATAGCGGCATACAGGCCAAGGCGAGGGATACAGATGAGCGTTATTTATCCCTTAAAAAGGGTTACCGCGTTGAGGGTGTCCCCGGTAGATATGATTATCAAATTACCTATTTTGATGAGTTTGGTACAAGGTTAGCGCCCCCTGAAGAGCTCTCTGAAGATACGGCCACGGATGCTATGACCACTAAAGCATTGATGGATTCTGCTGAAATTGAACATCGCATTGCTTTGCAGTGGCGTTTCTCAATACCCATTATGATGTTAGTTGTAACCTTATTAGCCGTGCCCTTAAGTCGAATTGACCCAAGATCAGGCCGGTTTGCGCGAATCCTGCCGGCGGTATTGTTATATTTTGCCTATCTGGTATCGCTCAATTCTTTACGCGGCGCTATTGAGGCTGGAAGTTTGCCCATAGGTATAACATTAGTTCCGGTTCATCTGGTGTTTTTAACCCTCGCTTTAGTACTTATTTTTTCTAAAAAAATACGCTCCTGTGCAAAGAATTTATTCCCCTTTAATCAGCGGGGTAGTAATTCATGAGTAAGCGACTGTCGAATTATATTGGCATCAATGTATTGTCTGCTATTGGTGTTGCACTAACAGCCATAGTGGGTCTGGATGTGGTTGCCGGCATCATCGATCAAATGGGCGATATTAGACGCAATTATCAATTTACTGATGTGTTGATCTATACGGCGACTAAATTACCCTCGACTATTTATGAATATATTCCGTTGGCATCATTAATTGGCTGCTTAGTTGGGTTGGGCATGCTGGCCACCAATAGTGAAGTGGTAGTTATGCGTGCCGCAGGTGTTTCGTTAATGCGTATTGTCTACCTAGTATTTAAGCCTGTAATTGTGTTTATTTTGTTAGCGGCTTTGATTGGCGAGTATTTTTCACCTTACTTAGATCAATTGGCCGACAGCAAGCGCGAATATTTGCGCAAGGGCGAGACTGCTCTAGATTCTACCTCTGGCTTCTGGGCTAGAGAGGGCAATGAGTTTATCCACTTTAATGCGGTATTCCCTGGCGGGGTGTTGTTTGGCGTTACCCGTTATAAGTTAAATGAACAGCGTGAGTTAGAAGAGGCAAGCTTTTCATCAAGGGCAACCTTCAATAAAACCGAAGGCTTTTGGGTTGAAGAAAATGTATCCAGCACATTGTTTGTCGAGCAGCAAACCTACACCCGAAAATGGGTTACGCGAAAATGGCAGACAGAACTAACTCCTGAGGTTTTAGCGTTGAATATTTTACCGGCGAAGTCCCTGTCTGCAGGTTCACTCAATAACCATATTGAATTTTTAGAAGAGCGAAAAGCGGACTCGGCAAAATATAGGTTAGCCTTTTGGAGTAAGGTGCTTCAACCTCTGGCAATCTTTAGTTTGGTGTTGGTGGGAATCGCCTTTGTATTTGGCCCGCTACGTCAGGCAACAGTGGGCTTTAGAGTTTTTGTCGGAGTTCTCTTTGGGATTAGCTTTAAGTTGCTTTCAGATATTCTAGGGCCTCTGAGTATAGTATTTGAGATACCTCCAATCCTAGCTATTTTAACCCCTATATTCGTCTGTTTTGTTATAGGTTATATACTCTTGCGGCGCGCTGGATAAGCTGAATAAAAGCTTTTCTACTTTTTCTGCGGCTCTTGATTTGGGTCTAAGTATTTATTCTTTTTCTAAAACTACCACCTTAGTATGGGTAAAAATATCATGTGCACAGGATTTTTGTGCTGGCAATAAACAGTAAAAATACCCCAAACCAGCGGCAGTCAATGAAAGAAAAGCCAGAGGACAGCGCTTTAGGCACTGCTGTTGTGTGGCAAGATTGCCATCGGGTTGTTGCAGTCTAAGTCGCCAAGCTTTCATGCCAAGGGTTTGTCCCTGTTTGCGCCAACAAATAAAGTAGTAACCCATAAGGCAGGTGATCCAACCGAAAAAGGCCAGCCACTGAAGAAAGTCGTTGGGTTGAACATCTTCAAGCCCCTCGGCGCCGAAGGCAATCATCTTAATAACAAGAAGAATTGCACCATAGCCAAGAGAAATAGCAAATAGTAGAAATGCATCATAGACCAGTGCGGCAAGTCGTCGAAAAAGGCCGGCACTGGGTAATTGGTGAAACTCTAAACGCGGTTTAATGGTCAATCTCCAAATTCAGCATCAGATTAATAGCAGGATTCTGCACAAAGCCAGTACAATGTGCAATTGATAATATAATGTCTCAACAAAAAGTACTCTAGGAGAGCTAACTTGGATTGGATTTTTGGTATTCACGCAGTGCAGTCGATTCTTAAGACATCGCCAGAACGAGTCAAAGAGCTTAGGGTTGTTAGGGCGCGTCAAGATGCACGACTACAAAAGTTGCTCAATTTAGCCGATCAACATGGCGTAGCTATTCAGTGGTCAACTGCACAGAATTTAGATTCTTTGGTTGATGGTCGTCACCAGGGGGTGGCGGCGCTGTGTAAAGAGGGTGAAACCTACAATGAAAATTATCTAGCAAAACTGGTTGAACAGCAAGGCCCTCAAGGCTTCTTTTTGATGCTCGACGGTGTTACTGATCCCCACAACTTAGGCGCCTGCTTGCGTTCGGCTGAAGGTGCTGGGGTTCAAGCGGTTATCGTGCCCAAAGATAACTCAGTAGGTTTAACCGCAGTGGTTTCCAAGGTTGCTTCTGGTGCTGCCGAGACAATTCCTCTGGTAGTCGTGACAAACTTGGCCAGAACCCTAAAAGCTCTTCAGGCAAGAGGGGTATGGGCGGTAGGCACTACTGGCGAGGCTCAACAGACTATTTATGATGTCGATCTTACCGGGCCCATTGTTATGGTCATGGGTTCTGAGGGAACAGGCATGCGGCAATTAGTGACTAATCAATGTGATTTTCTGGCTAAGTTACCTATGGCAGGAAAGGTCAGTAGTCTCAATGTGTCTGTTGCCGCTGGGGTTTGCTTGTTTGAGGCAGTAAGACAGCGCAGCTAGAGTATTTATTCTTGGCCTGATTAGGACTAGAATTGTTGTACTGGTTCTAATGGGTCAACATGCGATGCCTGTGGATAAAAATATATACTCTATACCCAATTTGTTAAGCCTACTAAGGCTGGCATTAGTGCCGGTGCTAGCAGTTGCGGCTTGCCTGAATGAAGCTAAACTCTTCTTGTTGTTACTTGGTATTTCCTTAGTAAGCGATATGCTTGATGGTTATTTCGCCAGAAAGTTACATCAGGTTACAGAGTTTGGTGCGCGCTTGGACAGCTGGGCAGATATGGCGACCTATGCAATGATGATATTGGGGCTAAACCTGATATGGCCCGTTATTTTTGAACAGCAATTGATCTATCTTGTAGCTGCTACCCTAAGCTATATTTTACCTGTGATAGTAGCTCTGATCCGCTTTTCTAGCTTTCCTAGCTACCATACTTGGGGCGCAAAATTGGCCGCTGTGTTGATCGCACCCGCCTTTTATTTGTTAATTCTTTACGATGAGCAAGCATTCTTTAGGTTGGTAATTATCTTGCATGTTGTGGTTGCCGTGGAGGAGATAGCTATTACTCTTAAACTTAAACAGCCTAGGACAAATGTAGCATCAATCCTAACAATTCTTAGTTCCTCAGATCATAAGTCTTCCTAGCAACCACCAGACCACAATCTTGGTGTTGCAACCTGGGCGGCAAATCTCTATAATCGCGCGGCTTGAAGGGTCTGAGCAGCTAAAATTTATTTATCTCAGGCACTCCTTGTCTCACTGCATCATCAGGTTGGTGTTGGCGGGAGACTTTTTAATCCATGAGGAGATACAATGCGTCATTACGAAATAGTGTTTCTGGTCCACCCAGATCAGAGCGAGCAAGTTGCCGGTATGGTAGAGAGATACACCTCTGCTATAGAAGCTGGAAAAGGTTCAGTTCACCGTCTAGAAGACTGGGGACGTCGTCAACTAGCTTACCCAATCAATAAAATTCACAAAGCACATTATGTTCTTATGAACGTAGAGTGTGATCAAGATATCCTTGATGAGTTAAATTCTTCTTTCAGATACAACGATGCTGTGCTTAGAAGCATGGTTATTCGTCGCGACGAAGCTATTACTGCAGACTCGCCTATCATGAAACAAGAAAATGCTGAGAAAGCTGATAAAGAAGCGCGCGAGCGTCAAAAGGCGGCCAAAGCTAAAGAATCAGCAGACAAAGCAGAAGCGGCAGCTAAGGCTGAAGCAGTAGCGAAAGAGGCTCCTGCAGAGGAAGCTCCAGTAGAAGAAGCTCCAGCAGAAGAAGCCCCAGCAGCGGAAGGAGAAGAATAATGGCTAGATTTGTGCGTAGAAGAAAATTCTGTCGTTTTAGTGCCGAGGGTGCTACTGAGATTGATTATAAAGATCTCGATACTCTAAAGGGCTACGTATCAGAAACAGGAAAAATTGTACCTAGCAGAATTACTGGTACAAAAGCACGTTATCAGCGTGAGTTGTCAGAAGCTATTAAGCGTGCGCGCTATATAGCTCTATTGCCTTACACTGATAGCCATAGCTAAGATTGGTAAAATAGCTTGAAGGCCCTAGCTGAATTTATATTGCGCGGGCGATTGCAGGCTTTAATGGTGGCGTTAATTGGGAGTTTTTTCCCATTAATTAGCACAGCTGCAATTGCATTGGTTTCCCTGTGTAAGGGCGCCAAAGAAGGAACGCTGTTGTTTCTTTGGGTGTCACTAGCACTGGTTTTGCTTCAGCAATCTGGAACAGAAAACCCTCTGCTAACGGCTGTTTCTATTGTATCCCTGGGGATAATGGTATTAGCAGCAGAAGTGCACAGAGTTATGGCTTCATGGCAATGGACGCTGTTAGTAATAGTTGTAATAGCTGTTGTCAGTGCCCAAGGCTTCGCGATACTGATGGGGGCATCGGTAACTAGCTTAGTTGCTACGGCACAGGACGTGCTAAACGCGGTTAAAAGCCAAGGCCAAGATGCTCAGTTAAGTATTGCGCTTTCTGAGTCTATGTTACTGGGACTAGTCGCTACAATTTTAGCCATTGGTTCAATGATGAGTTTGATGCTAGCACGATGGTGGCAGGCTGGGGTTCAAAACCCTGGGGGGTTTCAAAAGGAATTCCATGGTTTTTCCATCGATGCGAAGATTGCTGTGATATTGATTGTGACCTTGGTAGTAGGGCAGTTTTTTTCGCAAAGCACCCAAATATGGGTAAATATAGCAGCGTTGCCTTTAATTATCGCTGGAATCGCTTTAGTGCATTTTGCGGTTAAGCTATTTGGTCAAGGCAGGCAATGGTTGGCATTTTTATATGTCGGAATGATAATGGTGGGAAAGCCAGTTACACTTTTACTAGTGGTATTGGCTTTAACAGACAGTTTAATTGATTTACGCTCGAGATTAGAAGGCTTTAAGAAGGCCAAAACTTGAGTTATTAATAGATAAAGAGGTGCAAGAGATGGAAGTTATTCTATTGGAAAAAATAGGTAAGTTGGGAAATATTGGCGATGTAGCTAATGTTAAAGCTGGCTATGGCCGCAACTACCTCATACCTCAGGGTAAGGCGTTGTTTGCTACTAAAGCCAATCGCGAAGAGTTTGAAACTCGTCGTGCTGATTTAGAAGCTGCAGCTGCCAATAAAATGGAAAAAGCACAAATTCGAGCTAATAAGTTAGCTGAAATTGAAACTGTTACTATCGCGGCAAATGCTGGCGATGAGGGCAAGCTATTTGGTTCTGTTGGAACCCGTGAGATTGAAGAAGCGGTGAACAGCGCCGGTGGTGAGATTTCGAAAAGTGAAATCAATATGCCTGAGGGTGCTATTCGCAATATTGGCGAATTTACCGTTGAGATTCAGTTACACACAGATGTAACACAGTCAATTACGGTTGTTGTTGAGGCTGAATAACCCTTTTTCAGACCTACAAAGCAAATATCGAAGCGGCATTGATTCACAAAAGAGTCAATGCCGTTTTAGTTTTTGAAAAATATTTTCAATTCACTGTGTTAATTTATCTTCTAGTCGCTCTATAATCTACTTCTAAAATTTAAAAATATCATAACCTATGAACGAAGCACTTTTTGCTGAGCCTACAATAAGCCAACCCCTGCCGCACTCTCTTGAAGCGGAGCAGGCGGTGCTGGGTGGGCTAATGTTAAAGAATGAGGCCTTTGATTCTGTTGCTGAAGTTCTTGGTGAAAATGATTTTTTTGGGGCAGATCATCGCTCTATATTCAATGCTATGGTCGGTTTGGCCTCAGAGGGGCAACCGTTTGATCCGATAACACTCACTGAGCACCTGCAAAATTCTAATGAGCTAGGCGCAGTAGGTGGTGCAGAGTATCTGGTCGACTTGGCGCAAAACACACCTAGTTCAGCCAATGTAAAAGCTTACACCCAGATTGTTTTAGAGCGCTCAATTGTTAGGCAGTTGATTACAGCATCTAGTGAAATTGTGCGAAAAAGCTACAATCCAGTGGGCTGGGATAGCGGTAAGCTACTAGCTGAGGCCGAAGCTAGACTGCAAGAAATTATTGAAAATCGACCTAAACAGGGCGGTTTTAAAGACGTAAATAATCTTATTAAAGATGCAGTAGCTCGCCTAGACGAACTCTTTAAAAATGATGCCGATATTACTGGTTTAAGCACTGGTTTTACCGACTTAGACAATATGACCTCTGGCTGGCAAAAGTCAGATTTAATTATTGTTGCCGGCCGTCCATCTATGGGTAAAACCTCATTTGCCATGAATATGGTTGAGCATGCTACTCTGCATCAGGATCGACCGGTATTGGTTTTCTCCCTAGAGATGCCCGCCAGTCAGTTAATAACTAGAATGCTTTCTTCAATGGGCAAGATAGACCAAACCAGAATGCGCTCTGGTAATCTTCAAGAAGACGATTGGCCGCGCCTTAGCAGTGCCGCTCAAAGATTAAAAGACCGACCATTATTTATTGATGATTCTGCCGGTATTACACCATTGGAAATACGCGCAAGGATTAAACAATTCACTCGCGAACGCGTTGAGCAGCTACGACAGCAGTGGCATAAAGAGCATGGTTCAGATTCACAGCCAGATAACGACGAACTCTACAAGCAAGCCCAACCTGGGCTTATTATGGTCGATTATCTTCAGTTGATGAGCGGCAGTAACGCCACAGAGGGCAGGGTTCAAGAAATTTCGCAAATTTCGCGAGAGCTTAAGGGGCTAGCAAGAGAATATGAATGCCCAATGCTAGCACTGTCGCAGTTAAGTCGAAATGTAGAGCAACGACCCAATAAACGCCCAGTCAATGCAGATTTGCGTGAATCTGGTGCTATTGAGCAAGACGCCGATGTTATTGCCTTTATCTACCGAGATGAGGTGTATAACGAAGACAGTCCTGACAAGGGCACTGCAGAAATTATCTTAGGGAAGCAGCGTAATGGTCCTATAGGTACCTGTCGTCTTACGTTTATGGGTAAATACACACGATTCGAAAATCTTGCTGTTGATAATTTCGTTGAATACTGAGTTAAGCGCAACACTTAGCTGTTAAAAATAGGGGATGGCAATGCAGGTATTCCATACAGTAAATGGGCTCAGAGAAATACTGCGAAAACATCGCAATAGTGGTCAAAAGATCGGTTTTGTTCCCACCATGGGCAATCTGCACGATGGTCACCTAGCCCTGATTAAACAGGCCAAACAAACCAATGATATTGTGGTTTGCTCTATTTTTGTCAATGCACTGCAGTTCGGTCTAAATGAAGATTGGGACAAATACCCACGCACCTATGATTCAGATTGTGAAAAGCTCGATCAAGAGGACTGTGACTACCTTTTTTACCCCGAAGATAGTGAAATGTACCCCAATGGACTCGATACTCAGAGTCGGGTTATCTGCCCAACTATGACTGATGTACTCTGTGGTGCTAGCCGACCGGGGCATTTTGAGGGCGTTACCACTGTAGTGAGCAAGCTATTTAATATAGTACAGCCTGATGAAGCTATTTTTGGGATTAAAGATTATCAACAATTAGCTGTTATTAAGCGTATGACCGAGGATCTGTGTCTGCCAGTAAAGATAATTTCTGCGCCTATTCACCGAGAAGCAGATGGTCTGGCGATGAGCTCAAGAAATAGCTATATCAACGAAGATGAGCGTCCCAAAGTTAAAGTCTTAAAACAAGCACTAGAGTTGATCGCTGAACAGATTAAAGCGGGTGACTTAGAATTTACTCAATTAGAAATGGAAGCAAAAAAGCGTATCGAGTCTGAAGGTTTCAAGGCGGATTACGTCACCATAAGTAACCGTAAAACATTGGAACCAGCAGCAGTCGATGATCGCGAGATAACGATACTAGGTGCTATGTATACAGCCTCGGCGCGCTTAATTGATAACATAAGCATTAATTTAGATTAATTCTGCCATCAATTTTTCGCAAACAATATTCTCTCTTGGTATAATGTTTATAACAATGAAATTAGGATGTTGCTGTGTTATCAGCCTTTTTAAAAGCTAAATTACATATGGCATGCGTTACCCAAGCAGAGCTTTGGTATGACGGTTCATGCGCTATTGATGCAGATTTACTCAAACTTGCAGGCATGCAAGAGTTTGAACAAATCGATATCTATAATGTTGACAATGGTGAGCGTTTTACTACCTATATTATTTCGGCTGAAGCGGGTTCAGGTACTATTTCTATCAATGGTGCTGCAGCGCGACTGTGTCAGGTAGGCGATCGCATTATTATTGCGTCCTATGGTCAGTTTAATGAGCAGGAAGCAGTAGAGCATAAGCCAAAACTCGTCTATCTCAATGAAGATAACAGTGTCGAGCGTACCGCCAACACCATTCCAGTGCAGCTAGCTGGTTAATTTTTAAGCAAATTTATTGCGGTTTTAGTTGACTACTGGAAAAAAAGTGGTAAATTAGCCGCGAATTGACTCGTATTGAGTTAAATTTTAAGTCCAAGTACCAGACAGGTGTAACCCATACCGCTGGTCATCATAAGTGATGGAGCTATTACCCATAGCCCCTACGAACGGTCAAAACACTTACCGGTTTGACTGTAACTAGCTGCGTTTAGCGGCGTCCCTATTGATGTTTCAGCCTAGTCACTACTGGGAAAGGTTCTTTTTGCTCTTAGTTTTAAGTCTAAGAGATAAGTATTTAGAGGACAGATTATGGAACATTTATCCGGCGGTGAAATCGTTATTCGCGCCTTAAAAGATGCAGGTGTTAAACATGTTTGGGGTTACCCAGGCGGTGCTGCACTGCATATCTATGATGCACTTTATAGACAAGAAG
>MDTB01010500.1_pt1 | contig 16310 bp, 20 predicted proteins | sample 811161 | NCBI WGS metagenome assembly MDTB01 (sample SAMN05326650, study PRJNA326480) | marine metagenome | isolation source: seawater | place: Mediterranean Sea | collected 2009 | reverse complement strand
TGATATTCTTAAGAGAAATTTTAGCTATGTTAACGATGGTAATATTATTTATTTTACAAAATTAATGACACTATTTTGGGGCTTGTGTGCCATAGCCATAGCTTGTGTAGCTTATCTTGCAGACAACCTGATTCAACTTGTAAATATTATTGGGTCAATATTCTACGGAAATGTATTGGGTATATTTTTAATTGCATTTTTCTTAAAAGCATTACAGTCAAATGCAGTATTTATTGGAGCAATAATAACTCAGATAATCATAATTATCGCTTGGTTCTATGACTGGATGCCCTTCCTTTGGCTTAATGTTTTTGGTTGCGTTATGGTGATATTAATATCTTTTTTAATTCACCTAACATTGAAAAGCTTTAAAGCTTCTTAGACCATTCGGTAATGGACTGTCTATTCATTTTTACATAACCTTGGTTATCAGCCTTAATTGCATCATCTAATGATTTATTTGCCGCATCAATCGCATCAGAGAATTTGTTATTAGCTGCCATTAATAAAGATTGTTGTCTGTAATGATAGAATCTTGGCTTTTCAAACATTTCTATCGCTTTATTCATCCATGATAATGCTTGAGATAAATTAACGTTCTCTTGTCTGTAAAAAACCGCTGCAGCATAATAATCAGATGCCTTTGGATTATTATTCATGACATTACTAATCTCCTTTTCAACCATTGATCTTGTTGGTACATCAATTTTAATGTCAACAGACGAATTTTCCCATGAAAGACTCATGTTAACATCATTATTAGTTAAATCATCAAACGAAATGGTAAATGTTTCAACAGTATTGATTTTATTTACTTTATAAGTTGAGCTAAATACTATTTTATCATCAGACCAGTCCCTTGGGACTCCCCAAAGTTCAACGTCAGAATATAAGATAACAGTCCAATCATTTTGGTTGGGAATTGAAAAAATAGAATATGTACCTGCTTTAATTGTATTATAATCAATTATTACATCTGTTGTAAAACTAATTTTAGTACTATTGTCCGCGCCAGTTCTCCAAATTTTATCGTAAGGAACCAAATTGCCAAAGATTTCTCTTCCTCTAATTGACGGTCTACTGTATTTAACCTCAATTTCGGTTAAACCTACCATCTGTTTAATTTCAGTAGCGGGACTAAATCTTGGAGTATTAATTTGTGAAATACCTAAATGCCCAATAAATAATAATATTGTAAAAATAAATGTTCTCATGTTTTATAAATAATTTTTATATTCGACTTAAGTTTTCAAATTTAACAAATTAATTATGAATAAGTATATAATAGAGTTTTTAGGAACATTTTTTCTAGTGTTAATAATAGGTCTTAGCCAAAATCCTGTTGCAATAGGACTTGGATTAGCAGTATTAGTTTATATGGGAGCTCATATTTCGGGAGCACATTACAACCCGGTTGTTAGTCTTGCAATGTTTATCAATAGACAAATTGAAATGAAAGAGTTTTCATTTTATTTGGTAAGTCAACTTTTGGGTTCAGTAATTGCCACATATCTCATAATGTTATTAGGTAATGATTTTAATGTTGTTTCCAATACCGATGATATTTCCAGCTTCATAATGGCAGAAGTTTTATTTACTTTTCTGCTTGTTTTTGTAATTCTTAACGTTGCATTAAACAAAAATTTGAAAGGCAATCAGTTTTATGGACTGGCTATTGGTTTAACTGTTACTGCTGGTGCTTTTGCAGTTGGTGATATTTCTGGTGCGGTTTTTAATCCAGCTGTAAGTTTTGGCCCTTCTATTTTCAATTTCATTGACCCTCAAGTATTAGGCTCTGATGTTTCATCAAGTGATTTTTTTATCTATTACCTTATTTCAGGAATAATTGGTTCAGTTATTGCGTCATTCCTTTATAAAAAGGTATATCACTAATGCATCTCGAAGAGGAGGAAATTGAAAATCTTGATAAAGTTTACCGAATTAACTTAATTAATTCATGCTCTGGATATAAATCAGCAAATCTTATAGGTTCAGTTTCAGATGAAGGAATCAATAACTTAGCAATATTTAGCTCGATAACACATCTGGGATCTAATCCCCCCTTATTGGGTTTCTTTTTAAGACCAACAGAAATTGTTCCAAGGCACACCTATCTAAATATTAAAGAAAACTCATATTACACAATAAATTCAGTTCAAATTGAATTCGCCGATAAGGCTCACCACACTTCAGCAAAATATGAGAGAGAAATTTCTGAGTTCGATATTACTAAAATTGAATCTGAAATTATAAATAATTTTCCTGCTCCGTATGTTAAATACTCGTCAGTTAAGATTGGAATGAAGTTTGTAGAGGAAATAAAAATTAATTATAATAAGTCAAGATTAATAGTGGGTAAAATAGTAGAATTAAATGTTGATGATAATCTAATCACTAGTGATGGATTTATTAATTTGAGTGATGCAAAAGTTGCAACTATAAGCGGCTGTGATGGCTACTCATTTCCAAAATCAAATTCAAGAAAAGGATATCAGAAACCTCAAAAGAGTTGAAAAAAACATTTTTACCTGAAAAAATATGTCCAATCTGTAAATTCCCATTCAAATGGAGAAAAAAGTGGAAGAGAGAATGGATTAATGTGATTTATTGTAGCAAAAAATGTGGTAAAATTGGAAGAGGTAAACTTAATATTTCCTAATCAACTTTTTGAAAAATCTCCGCTTTTCAACAAAAATGTTAAAACATTTTTAATCGAAGAGTACCTTTTTTTTAAGCACTTCAAATTCCATAAAAAAAAGATTTTTTTTCATAGAGTAAGTATGAAAAAGTACTATGATTATTGCTTGGGTTATTTTGATAATATTGAATATATAAACTCCTACAATGTAAATTCTGATATTAGAGTTCTATTAAATATGCTTTTGAGCAATAATATTAAGAAAATCAATTGCATAGATCCATGTGATAATTGGTTGAACAAAAGAATAAAGGATTTTGACAAATCAATAGATATTAATATGATTGAATCCCCTCAATTTATAAATTCTAATGAAGAAAACTTAACTTTTTTCAACCCTGATAAAAAAAAGTATTTTCAAACCAGTTTTTATAAATTACAAAGAAAAAAAATGAAAATTCTTATGGTTGGTGATAACCCTAATGGTGGTAAGTGGACCTATGATGATGAAAATAGAAAAAAATATCCCAAAAATAAAATACCACCAAAGATCAGTTACCCTAAAGAGGAAATTTCATATGCTGAAGATGCAAATTTGTACATTAAAGATAATTTTGAAAACAATTATGGATCACTCAATCAAAAAATAAACTACCCAACGGATTTTCAAACAGCCAAAAATTGGTTATATGATTTTTTAAAACATAGATTTATTGATTTTGGAGATTACGAAGATGCAATCGTTCAAAAAGAATTAATACTAAATCATAGCCTACTCTCTCCTTTGATTAACTGTGGATTATTAACACCTTCATATGTGGTAAATGAGTTAAACGAATATGCAACTAAAAAAAACATACCCATTAACTCATACGAAGGAATAATTAGACAAATTATTGGCTGGAGAGAATTTATTAGAGGTGTATACATTTCTAAAGGCAGTGTTGAAAGAACTAAAAACTATTGGGGTTTTACAAAAAAGATGCCTGACTCTTTTTACTCAGCATCAACAGGTATCAAACCGGTAGATGATTGCATTAACAAACTAAATGATAATGCGTACTTACATCATATTGAGAGACTAATGGTAATCGGGAATTTTATGTTTTTGTGTGAAATAAATCCAGATTATGTATATAAATGGTTTATGGAATTGTTTATTGACTCATACGATTGGGTAATGGTTCCAAATGTTTATGGAATGAGTCAGTTTGCTGATGGTGGATTAATGTCTACAAAACCATATATAAGTAGTAGCAATTATATAATGAAAATGAGTGATTACAAAAAGGGAGAATGGCAAAAAATATGGGATGGCCTCTACTGGAGATTTATATACAAAAATCAATCTTTTTTTACATCTAACCCTAGATTATCCATGATGGTTAGAACCTTAAATAAAATGAATACTGATAAATTAAATTATCATCTTGAAGTCTCTGAAACATTTTTATCGCAATTAAAATGATTTATAATTCTACCTATACTGATATCGAAAAGGATTTAGAAACCGATAACTTGGTTGGAAAAAAATATAACTTGATAAAATCAATTAGATTGGGAGGTATTGGATCTAAGAGATTGGTTGTTGACGAATTAGGTTTGAATTTTAAAAAGCTTATTCAACAAAAAAATGATATTATATATTCGAATGTAGAGTTAAGAAAAAAAGGTATCATAGTTTATGTAGTTGATAGACAGAGAAGGTTTACTTGGGTAATTCCATTCTATAAATTAGTTGTGTATAAAACCCCTTCATTTTCCATCCATTCTGATGGAAATTTTATCAAATACAGTGATAAATTGAATCATAAGCAAAATTTAGTTTTTTTTAAAAAGGTGCTTGATCATAAATTCAACTTTAACAAACATGATAATCAGACCTAATTTGAAAAATTTAAATGGCACAGATATTGATAGAATCATTGAGATGGCATGGGAAGATAGAACAACTTTTGATGCTATTTTAGAGATGTTTGGCTTAAATGAGTCTGAAGTTATTTCTCTCATGCGAAGCAACCTTAAGCCTTCCAGTTTTAGGCTTTGGAGAAAAAGAGTAAGTGGAAGGAAAACAAAACATCAGGCCAAAAGAAGTTTTGTGCTTGGAAGATTTAAATGTTCTAGACAAGGCAACATAAATCAGAATAAAATAAGTAAAAGAAATGGAAGTAAAAGATACCGAAATAATTGATAAAGCAACAGAGTTTGAAAACAGAAAACATGTATACAAAAGTACAAACGAAAAGATAGTTGCATCAAGAGAAGTAAAAAGTCTGATTCTTGAACTGAATGAGATTTACAAGGAAAATAAAGATTCTGACATCATGGAAATGATGAAAAGACTTACTGCCATCAAAAGAAAAGTGGAAAAGAGATTAAAAGGAAGACCTGGCTCATAATGAAAAATATTCTGATAATAGGAGGAACTAAAGGAATTGGCAAATCAATTGTAGACGATCTTGTTGATAATAATAATATTACTTGCTTAAGTAGAAATAAGCCAGACTTTCAACATCAAAATTTTGTCCATAAAGAATTTGATGCCCTTTCTGATGAGTATCCAGAAATGGACAAACTCGACTGTTTAATATATTGTCCTGGTAGCATCAACTTAAAACCCATTTCAACTTTGACCCTAGAAGACTTTAGAAATGATTTTGAAATAAATGTTATGGGTGCAGTTAAAGCAATCAAAAAGTACTTACCATTACTAAAAAAATCACTCTCTGCATCAATATTATTATTTAGTACAGTTGCAACCAAACTAGGTATGCCATACCATGCATCTGTTTCTGTAGCCAAGTCAGGTGTTGATGGCCTTGTCAAAACATTGGGTTCTGAATTAGCCCCCAAAGTAAGGATTAACGCAATAGCTCCTACAATTACAAATACCGATTTAGCTTCTAAAATTCTAAGAAACGAAAAAGTTATAGAAAATATGATCGAAAGACATCCACTCAAAATGATTTTGACTCCTGAAGAAGTTGCAAAAATGGCGTCATTCCTGATTTCTGAATATGCATCATCAGTTTCTGGACAAATTTTTAATATGGATGCAGGAATCGTAACATTTAAAAGCTAATATTATGATAAAAACAATTAAAATAGTATTAGTTCTCATGTTTTCACTTTTTAGTACTGACTTTAACAAAAAAAAATCAAAAAAAGCGTCTATGTCATTATATGATATCTCAATTAAAAATATTGAAGGAACTGAAATATCACTAAGCGATTATAAAGGTAAATATATATTATTCGTAAATGTTGCTTCAAATTGCGGTTTTACCAGACAGTATAAAGACCTTCAACAGTTATATGATCAAAACTCTGATAAATTAGTTGTAGTAGGTGTACCATGCAACCAATTTGGCGCCCAGGAACCTGGAAGTGAAGACCAAATCTCAATATTTTGTTCAGAAAAATACAATGTTAGCTTTCCAATGACTGAAAAAACTTATGTAAGAGGGTCAAATCAACACCCATTATATAAATGGCTAACATCTAAGGAATTGAATGGGAGGAAAAATTCAAGTGTAAAATGGAATTTTCAAAAATATTTGGTTGATATGGACGGAAATCTAATTGATTATTGGTACTCCTTAACTAGCCCTACGAGTTCCAAAATCACGAACTACATTAAATGAAAATTTTTAGATTAGAAAAATCTATAAACTTACCGATTACAATTGAAGAGTGCTGGGAATTCTTTTCTTCTCCCAAAAATCTCAAAATAATCACCCCAAACTACATGGGATTTAGCATCATTGACGGAGAAAAAACAAAAATGTATTCTGGTCAGATTATAAAGTACAATGTGACTCCAATTTTTGGAATAAATATGAAATGGGTGACAGAAATTTCACATGTTAGAGAATATAAATTTTTTGTTGATGAACAAAGATTTGGTCCTTATAAATTTTGGCATCATAAACATATATTTGAAGTAATAGATGGTGGGGTTAAAGTAATTGATGTTTTAGATTATGCGCTACCTTTTGGATTTTTAGGGTTGTTTTTTCATCCTATCACTATCAAACCAAAGTTGAATGAAATTTTTAATTACAGAGAAAAAAAGTTAATTGAAATCTTCGGAAAATTATAATGGAAGAGGTTAATATTTTTTGGTTCAGAAGAGATTTAAGGTTGTACGATAATTCAGGATTATCTGCAGCCTCACATTCAAAAATTAAAGTTATACCCATATTTATTTTTGATACTTCAATAATCGATAAACTCCCCAATAATGATAGAAGATTAAACTTTATATTTGACAACCTAGTCAAAATTGATTTAGAATTAAAAAATAAATTCAATTCTTCAATTAATGTGTTCAAAGGCAACCCTAAAGAAATTTTCAAGGAATTAATCAGGGATTACAAAATAAATTCTGTATTTACAAATAATGACTACGAACCATATGCTAATTCAAGAGATAAATCAATTAAGAGTTTATTAGAAAAAAATCAAATTAAATTTAAATCCTTCAAGGATCAGGTAATCTTCGAAAAAAATGAAGTTGTAAAAGACGATGGTAACCCATATGTTGTTTACACTCCATACATGAGAAAATGGAAAGCTAGTTTGAATGAAGATCTTTCTGAACTTAATGAAAAAGAGGTTGTGAATAATTTTTATAACTCTCCCGTTTCTGCTCTAAAAAAATTAAATGAATATGGTTTTGTTGAAAATGATAAGAAAATTGAGGCTTTCAAATTAAATAAGGATATAATAACAAAATATGCAGATACAAGAAACTTTCCTTCGATTAATTCGACATCTAAGCTTGGCCCTTATCTAAGATTTGGAGCTGTCAGTGTAAGAAAAATTGTTTCTGGATTATTAAAATTTAAAGACCAAACATTTTTAAATGAACTTATTTGGAGAGAGTTTTTTATGCAAATATTATTTCATTTTCCTTATACTGCAGAAAAAAGTTTTAAGTCAAAATATGATAAGATTATATGGTTAAATGATCCTAAATCGTTTGAAGCATGGAAAAACGGAGAAACTGGTTTCCCTTTAGTTGATGCAGGTATGAAAGAGCTTAATAACACTGGTTTTATGCATAACAGAGTTAGAATGATCACTGCAAGCTTTTTATGCAAACATCTATTAATTGATTGGAGATTAGGAGAAAAATATTTTGCTCTTAAACTTAATGACTATGAAATGGCTAGTAACGTCGGTAATTGGCAGTGGGCAAGTGGATCGGGGGTTGACGCTGCACCTTACTTCAGAATCTTCAATCCTCATACTCAAATTATAAAATTTGATAAGAGTAGGGAATACATTAATAAGTGGGTAAATACTGAATCTGAATTTTACCCAGATGAGATTGTTGATCACAAAGTTGCCAGACAAAGGTGCTTAGATACTTACAAAATGTATTTAGACTAAAATCATTATATTTATTAAAATACATATATCATGATAAAGTATCGATTAGTTTTTGGTTTGCTGTTTTTTGTAAGCCTTAATGTTTTTTCTCAAAATTTAGACGAGACAAAAATAAATATTATAGAGTCTATTGAAAATCACGAAGAAGAAATATTAAAAATCAGCGATAAAATATGGGAGTTAGCAGAAACAGCTTTTAATGAATATGAATCATCTAAACTTCTATCTGATTATGCTGAGGCAAATGGTTTTAGTCTTGAAAGAGGTGTAGCTGGAATGCCGACAGCATTTGTTGCGACATATGGGCGGGGCAGACCAGTTATAAGTGTTTTAGGTGAATTTGATGCTCTTCCTGGTCTATCTCAAGATACTACTCCAACTAAAAAACCACTGAAAGAAGGCGGTAATGGCCATGGTTGTGGGCATAACTTATTTGGGGCTGCAAGTCTTGCCTCTGCAATTGCTATAAAAGAACAGATTGAAAATGGAGATTTAAAAGGGACTATTAAATTCTTTGGAACACCTTCAGAAGAAAAATTCTTTGGCAAAATATGGATGGTTGATGCAGGTTTATGGGATGATGTAGATGTAAATATAAGCTGGCACCCTGGATACTATACCGAGTCTGATGTTCAGTCAACATTATCTTTAATCGATTTTCAAGTTGAATTTTTTGGACAGGCAGCTCACGCATCAATGGATCCATGGAACGGGAGAAGTGCTTCTGATGCCTTAGAATTATATACGTCTGCAATAAATTATTATCGTGAACATGTTCAACCAACTGTTAGAATGCATTATCACATTCAGGATGGTGGAAAGGTTGTGAATGTGGTTCCTGATTATTCTAAATTATGGGTTCGTGTGAGAGACTCAGACAGAGCTGGAATGACCCCAGTTTATGAAAGGGTAATGGAAATGGCAGAAGGTGCTGCAATACTTGCAAATGTTGATTATAAAGTGACATTAATTTCTGGAATATATGAGGTTTTAGTCAATAGAAGGGGTGGTAAAATTATGCAAAAAAACTTAGAGCTATTAGGTCCAATAGAATACAATAGTGATGAAATAAAATTTGCTAAAGAATTACAACTTACTCTATACAAGCCACAAGTGGGTTTAAATGGAATGATATACCCCCTTAGGGAAACCATAATTGACGGTGGCGGTGGATCTACTGATGTCGGAGATGTTAGCTGGAACGTTCTTAATATTAATTTATCTGTAACAACAGCACCATACGAAACACCATGGCACTCATGGGCTGTAGTAGCTTGCGGTGGAATGAGTATTGGACACAAAGGTGCAATCTATGCATCAAAGGCAATGGCTCTTACAATGTCTGACTTATTTAAGAGTGATAAACTTGTAAAAGAAATAAAGGATGAATTTTTAATGAGAAAGGGTGATCATATATATGAACCAATGATTGAAGGTCCTCCTCCGATTAATCAAAATTAAATCCTTTCGATTGAGGCACCTAGTAACCTTAATCGCTCATCAATATTTTCATAACCTCTGTCAATCTGTTCGATATTTTGAATAACAGACTCACCTTTCGCAGACAAGGCTGCAATTAGTAGTGAAATTCCTGCTCTAATATCAGGTGAGCTCATAGTCGTGGCTTTTAAAGAAGATTTAAAGTCATGTCCTATGACTGTTGCGCGATGTGGATCGCATAAAATTATCTTTGCACCCATATCAATTAATTTATCAACAAAAAATAATCTACTTTCAAACATTTTTTGATGAATTAAAACACTACCTCTTGCTTGAGTAGAAATAACCAAAATAATACTGAGTAAATCAGGACTGAAACCTGGCCATGGAGCATCAGAAATTGATAAAATAGAGCCGTCAATATAATTGCTTATTTCGTATCCATTTTTGTGCTCTGGGATAACGATATCATCACCCTCTTTTATCAACGTAATACCAAGTGATCTAAAAACATTTGGAATAACACCAAGATTATCCCAACTGACATCTTTTATTCTTATATCACTCTTTGTCATAGCTGCCAATCCAATCCAACTTCCTATCTCAATCATGTCAGGCAAAACAGAGTGATGAGCACCGGCTAAAGAATCAACTCCTTCAATCACTAATAAATTTGAACCTATTCCTTTAATTTTTGCTCCCATTTTACATAAAAGCTTACATAATTGCTGTATATATGGTTCACAAGCAGCATTGTATATAGTGGTTTTTCCCTCTGCCAGAACAGAAGCCATTAATATATTAGCAGTACCTGTAACAGAAGCTTCATCCATTAAAATGTAGGCACCTTTTAATACTTTTGATTCTACCCCATAAAAGTAATCCTCTTTGTTGTAGGAAAATTTTGCACCAAGCTTAATTAAACCTTCAAAATGTGTATCTAATCTCCTTCTACCGATTTTATCACCTCCAGGTCTAGGAATAAATGCTTTACCAAACCTAGCCAAAAGAGGACCAACGATCATAATTGAACCTCTTAGACTTTTACCGTCAGTCTTGAATCGATCAGAACCCAAATAATCTAAATCAACATTATCTGCTTTGAATGAATACTTATTTGAGTCTAGCTTGTTAACTTTTACACCCAAAGATTTTAAAAGAGAAATGAGTTTGTTTATATCTATAATATCAGGGATATTATTTATTACAACCTCCTCTGAAGTTAATAGAGTTGCACAAATAATTTGAAGTGCTTCGTTTTTTGCTCCCTGAGGTTTTACTTCACCTTTGAGTTTTCTTCCTCCTAATATTTTAAAAGCTTGCATTTTATGAAGGCTAATATCTTTTTCTGTTCTTATTATTTTTCCTGGGAAATTTCTTATTAGAAAATCTTTTCTTAGACCTTAGCAAAAGGGCTGAATCCAATAACTCCTCTTTTGAATCTCTGATATCTATCTTAGAATCTGACAGCTCATAAAGATGATCAAATATAACCTGATCCTTTACGCTATCTTTATTCCAATTTAAGAAGCACTTTTTCATATGATTAGCAATTGTTAAAACTAATGCTTCTTTCATTTCACCAGCATCCCATTTTGCAGATTCATCAATCATGATTTTAATATTATTTCCGTAAAATCTATATTTTGGGAAATTCTGAGGATAACTTAGTGGATCTGGTTTAGCATTTAGTACTTCTCTGGAGGGCTTTTCAAATGGCGAATCAGCATCTAGTTTAAAATCTGACATAATGAATAACTGATCCCATAATTTATGCTGAAAGTCAGGTACATCCCTCAGATGTGGTTGTAAATTACCCATAACTGAAATAATTGAATTAGCCAATTTATTTCTCTCTTCTTTACTTTCTCTCGAAGATGCATAATTTATCATTTTTTGAATATGTCTTCCATATTCAGGGATAATTAACTCTTCCCTTATTGTATTATATTCTAAATTTTCAATCAACTTTATAGGTTTTACAGGTTAATATGAGGCAAAATACGAAAAATATGTGCAGAAATTATAATAAAATTACATTTTCAATCCTATCAGCAACCTTCTTGTAGTTTTCGATTATTAAATCTGGGTTTTTAGCAATAATTTTTACCGAAACCGAGGTGTACTTGCCGTTTTTAGAGGTTTTAATTTTAAATTCTGCATTTAAGGCTTTAAAAATATCTCTTAATATTTCAATATTCTCAGGTTTAGAACTATAAATAAATTTATATATATATTCTGAAGGCCAACTGCTTGTGTCATCAAGAAGTTGCTTTAAGTTTTTATAAAAAATTTTATTCTCCTCCCCCATTTCTTGAGGACAAATATATTGTTAATTATTTTTTCAGTTTAAACATTATTGTCGAATTTTATAAAAAATATTTTCATGAAGATTGTAATAACCGGTGGTCCTGGAACCGGAAAAACTTCGATAATTAACAAATTAGAGAGTCTTGGGCAGCATGTTTTTCATGAAAGTTCCAGAGAAATAATCAGAAAATATAAAAAATTAGGTCATGATCAATTCTTTTTATCAGATGCTATTAAATTTTCAGAAATACTTTTAAAAAATAGAGTTAAACAGTTTGAAATATCCAATAAATCAAACTCTGATATTAAATTTTTTGATAGAGGTATTCCCGATATTATAGCATATTTAAATTATAAGAAAATTCCATTTAAAAAGGAATTTGAATTAGCATCAAAAAAGTATAAGTACGATTATATTTTTTTAGCTGAACCGTGGGAAGATATTTACAAGAAAGACAAGGAAAGATATGAATCTTTTGAGGAGTTAAAAGTTATTAATAAATACATAAAAAAAATATACTCTAATTATGCTCAAAAGTTTATTACGCTTCCAAAAAGTTCTGTTCAAGAAAGAATAAATTTTATAATTGAATCAATTAAATGAATAATAAAAAGATAAAAATTTTATTTATGGGTACAGCCGAGTTTGGAATACCGACCCTCAAAGTTTTGAATGATAATTTTAATCTCGATGCAATTATTACAAATTACGATAAGCCATCTGGAAGGGGATTAAAAATTAAATTCTCACCAGTAAAAAAGTTTGCAATAAGTAATAATATAAAATATTTTCAGCCAAAAAATCTAAAAGACCAAAGTTTAACAGATAAAATAAAATCGATAAATCCAGACTTTATTATTGTTGTAGCGTTTAGAATGATACCCAAAAGTATTTGGCAGATACCAAAATATGGGACAATTAACCTTCACGCATCTTTGTTGCCAAACTATCGAGGTTCTGCACCAATAAATTGGGCAATTATTAATAATGAAGATTTTACAGGAGTAACAACATTTTTTATCGATGATAAAATTGATACTGGGGATATATTAATACAGAAAAAAATAAAGCTTAATAAGAAAATTAATGCTGGTGAGTTACATGATAAATTAAAAGAAATTGGTGCTGACACTGTTAAAAAAACTATTAAGGAAATTTTGAATAATAGTTTAATAAAAAAGAAGCAAGATCATGATGGAAATTACAAGACAGCTTATAAACTAGATAAGGAAAATATTAAAATTAACTGGAATCAAAACTGCCTTGAAATCCATAATAAAATCAGGGGGTTGTCACCTTTCCTGGTGCAAGAGCATCTTTGAGTAACTATGGCGGAGATATCAAAAGAATTGTATTCTACAAATCTGAATATATTTTTGAAGATCATGATTTTGAAAACGGACAAATAATTAAAGAAAAAGATTTAATAAAAATCTCATGTAATGATGGTTTTATTCTGATTAAAAATTTAAAAATAGAAGGAAAAAAAAGAATGAATATATCTTCATTTCTAAACGGATTTAATATAAAAAATTATAAAATAGTTAAATGATTGATAAGGGAGATTTGCTTATTTCTACACCTGAAAGTTTAAGTGATTATTATTTTAATAGATCAATAATTATGATTACTGAAGTAACTGATGAGGAGGTTGTTGGCTTTATCATTAATAAAGAATTAGATTACGAGCTCAGCGATTTAGATGATAAAGTTATAGAGAAAGGAATAAAAATTTTTAGTGGAGGACCCGTAAATCAAGATAATCTTTATTTTATACATAAGCACCCTGATTTAAATGATAATAGCATAAATTTTTTTAATGATTTACACTGGGGGGGTAATTTTAAAAAAATCATTCAAATGATAAATAATATGAAAATTGATAATTCATCAATAAAGTTCTTTTCAGGTTATTCTGGTTGGACTTACAATCAGCTAATAGATGAGATAAATAATGGTTCATGGGTGGTGCTAAAAAATAGAACTAATTACCTGTTTAAAAAGAATATTAAAAAAATGTGGGGGAAAAACATGAAAGAGATGGGTGGAAAATTTAAAATCTGGTCAAATGCTCCAGAAAATCCACAGGATAATTAGGTAGAACCTAAAACTTTCTTTAAATCAGAAATTTGATTAGTCCACAATAATTTTGACTCTTCAACTTCATCTTCATCATCAGCAAAATCAGTAACGATCAAAGAAACATCTTTAGTAATTTCATCAAACTGAATTCTTAACTCAAAATAGAAATCGGTATCCTCGTCATTTAACCATTGAAATTGAATTTTTTCATTATTTATCTTTCTAATTAATTTTGCACTTTCTTCAGAGTCATTCCAAATAAAAATAAAAATTTCACCTCTTGAATTTACATTATCAGCAAACCACTCAGACAATCCTGAAGGAGTAGAAATGTATTGAAAAAGGAGTTTTTGTGAGACCTTTATAGGAAACTCCATTTCAAATTTAATTCTGTCAGTCATAATAAATAATTAGGATTGTAATATATACATTTATTCTTTTTTAAAGCAAGATTTATATAAATAATTTCCTGGTCATATGTTGAATCTAAAAAATTTAAATTTTATATTTGCTCCCTTTATAAATGGCGAGATAGCTCAGTTGGTCAGAGCGTCGGATTCATAACCCGGAGGTCCCGAGTTCAAATCTCGGTCTCGCTACTAATTTCCACTAAGAATTTCTATTAAGTCCTCCCTATTGAGCATTTCTTGATTACCTGTTCTCATATTTTTTAAATTAAAACAGTTTTTTTCTTTTTCTTCATCTCCGTAAAATAACACATATGGAATATCATTCTTATTAGCATAATTTAACTGTTTCTTTAAAGGAATAGGATCTGGATAAAATTCTGTATTAACATTATTTGATCTTAGAAAATTTGCTAACTCAATCAAATCATAAGAAAAGCTTAATCCAAAGTTTAATATCAAAATCTTCACTGAATTATAAGAAGTTGCCGGAAATAGCTTTAATTCATCCATCACTAAAAATAATCTATCTAATCCAAAGCTTATCCCAATACCACTCATATTTTTTAAACCAAAAATCTCGGTCAAATTATCATAACGTCCTCCACCTGCAATTGACCCAAGACTTATTGTTTCTGGAGGAAGAACTTCAAAAATTACTCCAGTATAATAATCAATACCCCTTGCAAGACCAATATCGAAAACCAGATTAGATTTAATTAATTTATTTTTCGAGAAATAGTTGAAAATATATTCAATATCAGAAATTGCTTCTAATCCAATCTCTGAAGACTTAAAATATAATTTGATTTCTTCTAAATTATCATTTAAGTTTTTTGAAAGCTTAATAATTTCAAATAATGAATCTATTATTTTTTTGTCAAGTCCGTTATCTATCAAGTTATTCTTTACAACATTTAAATCACTTTTATCTAATTTGTCTAACTGATTAGTTAATATGCCAAATTTATCTAGACAATTATTTATTTCACAAATTGCAAGCAATAACTTCCTACTATTAATTTTTATTAAACAACCTTCTATATTTAAATCATTAAATACCGAATCAAATAAAGAAATAAAGTCTATTTCTTGCATTATTGATTTAGAGCCTATCACATCAGCATCACATTGAAGAAATTCTCTGTACCTACCCTTTTGAGGACGATCCGCTCTCCATACATTTTGAATTTGATATCTTTTGAAGGGAATATTAATATTGTTTTGATTCTGAACTACATATCTAGCGAATGGAACAGTTAAATCATAACGTAGTGCTTTATCAAAAATTTTTGGAGCCAGATTTGAATACTCAAAATCTTTGCCATCAATGCCCTTTAGAAAGTCACCTGATTTAAGGATTTTGAATATTAGTCTCTCTCCCTCCTGCCCATATTTACCCAATAGGGTCTCTGATCTTTCAAAACTTGGAGTTTCAATTGGATTAAATCCAAATTTTGAAAAATTATCTCTAATTATGTTAATTATATAATTTCTTTTATATAAATCTTCAGAATTAAAGTCTCTAGTGCCTTTAGCTAAAATTGGCTTTTGCATATCTTATTTAAATTTAGGTTAAATTAAAAAAAAAACACCTACGGAAGCAGGTGTTTTTAAACTAGAACATTATTATTGTCTATTTTTTTTCCGGAACTACTTCAAAGGGAAAATCAAATATTACCTCGCGATGTAATCTAATTTTAGCAGAAAACTTTCCTACTTGCTTAATGTTATTTCCAGATATCATGATAGCTTTTTTGTCTATTTCAACTCCGCTTTCTGAAAGTTCTTTTTGAACATTTATGTTATTAACAGAGCCAAATAGCTTTACTCCCTCACCAACTTTAGCCTTAATTTTTATTTCAAAACTATTTATCTTTTTAGCAAGTTTATTTGCATCATCAATTACCTTTTTGTCTTTAACAACCTGTTGTTTAATATTTTCTGCTAATACTTTTTTTGCTGAAGGTGTTGCAAGAATTGCAGAACCGTTAGGAATAAGAAAGTTTCTTCCAAAACCGTTTTTAACAGTTAC
>MDTB01226310.1_pt1 | contig 16312 bp, 16 predicted proteins | sample 811161 | NCBI WGS metagenome assembly MDTB01 (sample SAMN05326650, study PRJNA326480) | marine metagenome | isolation source: seawater | place: Mediterranean Sea | collected 2009 | reverse complement strand
TTTAAAATCAGATAATAAATTCTTTAAAGAAAAATTACAAAACAATATTAACTCCAACAATTTACTTGTTAGCAATATTATAAATTTCATAGGAAAATATAAGGTTAAATTAAGCAATAAATACTCAATAATAGTAAATATGGGACCTGGAAGTTATTCATCATTAAGAATATCTTTATCTGTGGCAAAAGGGATTCAAATTGTTCATGGCTCAAAAATATATGGCTATAAAAATGATCATTTATCAGATTTAAACCTTGAAAGTATTGAGATTTTAATAAAAAATAATAAACTTGAGAATAAAATAATTAAGCCAATTTACAAAAAGTAGGAATATTATTTGATGAACACAATTGAAGAAAAATGTAAAGAAAAAGGTGTCAGGTTAACCGAGCAAAGGCGAACAATAGCAAAAGTTATCTCAGAGTCAAAAATGACATTTGGATCTAAAGACCACCCTGATGTTGATGAATTACATAAAAGAGTAAGCTTGATAGATAAAAAGATTAGTATAGCAACGGTCTATAGAACTTTAAAATTGTTTGAAGAGTCAGGCATCATTGAACGTCATGACTTTAGAGAAGGAAAATCTAGATATGAACCTTCAACGGACCAACATCATGATCATTTGATTGATATTCATAGCGGTGAGATAATTGAATTTGTAGATAAAGATATAGAAGAGCTTCAAATAAAAATAGCAAAAAAATTAGGCTATAACTTAGTAGATCATAAATTAGAGCTTTATGGTTCAAAAAATAAAAAATAGATTGAAAAAAAAAATATTTATAAAAACTTTTGGCTGTCAAATGAATGAGTACGATAGCAATCGAATACTAGATATTACTAAAAAGATTAATTATTTACCTACTTTAAAAAAAACAGAAGCAGACTGTTATATAATTAACACATGTCACATAAGAGAAAAAGCAACTGAAAAAGTCTTCCACGATATTGGAAGAGTAAAAAAAGATTACAAAGATAAAAAAAAACCAATCCTCATTATTGCAGGGTGCGTAGCTCAAGCTGAAGGAGATTTGATTTTAAAAAAGGAGCGTTATGTTGATGCTGTCATAGGACCGCAATCTTATCAAAACATTAATAAAGTAATTAAAGATATAGAAAACAAAAACGTAAAGCGGGAAATAACTAATTTTGAAGTTATTAAAAAATTTGACGAATTAAAATTTATTAAAAATAACAATACTAAAGTCTCTTCTTTTCTAACAATTCAAGAAGGTTGTGATAAGTTTTGTAAATTTTGTGTAGTTCCATATACTAGAGGACCAGAGTATTCTAGAGACTTTAAAGAAATTCTAAGTGAAGCCAACGAACTTATCAGCAATGGAAGTAGTGAAATTACATTGTTGGGTCAAAATGTAAATGCATTTAAAAACAATAATAAGCGTTTGTCTGATATAATTTATGCCTTGGAAGAAAAAAAAGAAATCAAAAGAATTCGTTATACAACTTCTCACCCAAAAGATATGACAAAAGATTTAATCAGGGCGCATAAAGATTGCAAAAAATTAATGCCACTCTTACATTTACCGATTCAATCAGGTTCTGATAAGGTACTTAGAAACATGAACAGAAAACATGATATAAAAAAATATTTAGATATAATTGATATTCTTAGAGAGAAAAATCCAAAAATAAAATTTGCCAGTGACTTTATAATTGCTTATCCTGGAGAAACAAATGATGATTTTAATAAAACTTGCAATTTAATGAAAAAAATTAAATTCATAAATTCTTATTCTTATATTTTTAGTCCAAGACCAGGTACTCCAGCAAACAATTTTAAAGAAGTTGATTTCGAAACAGCAAAAAAAAGATTAACAAAATTCCAAAAAATAGCAGATGAAATAAAATTAGAGTATAAAAAAAAACTAGTTAATCAAACAGTGATAACTCTTTTTGAGAATAAAGTTATAAACGAAAGTAATAAATATTTTGGTAGAGATGAGTATCAAAATCCAGTTATAGTTTATTCTAAGAAGAACTTAGTTGGTCTAGAAAAAAGAGTGATCATAAGAAAATTTTCTCAACATACTATTTACGGAGATATAGTTGAGAATGACAATTACATTGCAGCTTAAATATGTCAAAAATAGAAAACCTAGATCAAAAATATAATTTAAAAAAAGTTGATGACGAAACTACTAATATACAAGTTTTCAATAATGATATTTTAATCTCAGTAGTTGGAGAATTTAATAAAAATTTAAAGCAATTAGAAAAATTAACAAAGTCAAAAATATTTTTTAGAGGCAATTCAATCACTATTAAGGGAAATAAAGATGAGACATATAAAGCTTCAGAAGCAATTAAATTTTTAATAAACAAATATTTGAAAACAAGTCTTATAGAAGATAATGATCTTATTTTATCAGTAAAAGATAAAAACAATATGATGTATAACGCTGATATACATAATCTTGATCAAATTATTAAAACTCCAAAAAAAACTATTATAGCTAGATCTAAGAAACAATCTGAATATATAAAAGCTTTATCTAATAACGACATCACTTTAGCTTTGGGGCCAGCTGGAACGGGGAAAAGTTTTCTAGCTGTATCAGTGGCAATGACCATGTTGTTTGAAAAAAAAGTTGATAAAGTTATTTTATCTCGTCCTGCAGTAGAAGCGGGAGAAAAACTTGGTTTTTTACCAGGAGATATGAAAGAAAAAGTCGATCCATATCTAAGGCCTTTATACGATGCTTTATATGATTTATTTGGATTTGAAAAAATAAATAAAAAAATTGAAACAGGAGAAATTGAAATAGCTCCTTTAGCTTTTATGCGAGGCCGAACACTCAAAAATTCTTTTGCAATTTTAGACGAAGCACAAAATGCAACTTTGACACAAATTAAAATGTTTTTAACTAGAATTGGAGAAAATTCAAAAATTGTTGTAAATGGTGACCCAACTCAAATTGATTTAATGAATAAATCTCATTCTGGATTAATTAAAGCTGAAAAAATTTTAGAAAAAATTCGTGAAATTAAAAGTATTAAGTTTGATCACAAAGACGTAGTGAGACATCCACTTGTTACTAAAATAATACAAGCATTTAATAAAAGCATTGATGATAAAAGCTGATGTTATTGTTAAAAATAAAGATTGGTTTAAGTTTATCAAAAATCCTACCAATTATCTAAAACAAAGATTACAAAAGATAAAAAAAGACAAATTTTTTTCAAAAAAAAAGAACTATCATCTTTCAATTTTGTTAGCTAGTAGCAAAGAAATAAGAATTCTTAATAAAAGATTTAGAAACAAAAATAAATCAACAGATGTATTGTCATTTCCTTTTTATAAAAAAAAAGATTTAAAAAAAAATCTATTAAATTTAAATAAGGTATATTTGGGTGATATAATCATTAACTTAAATAAATTGGATAAAAAATCTGGAGTTAAGGTATTTAAGAAAAGTTTTGACAGATTATGGATACATTCCTTAGTTCATTTATTTGGATATCAACATAAAAAATATAAGGATTTCAAAAAGATGAATCAAATTGAGAGAAAATTTCAAAAAATTTTGAGCTGAAATGTTTAATTATATTTATAATAGTAGAATATTATTAGTTTATACTATCCCTTTTATTATTGGAATGGGCACTGTTTTTACTTTCCAGCCATATAATATAACTTTTTTAAATTTTATTATTTTACCCCTATTATTTTTAATTTTATGTAGCATAAATAAAAGATCTAAAAATATTTATAGGAAAAAAGCTTATCTAAGGTACTTATTTTTAACAGGATACTCATTTGGTTTCGGATTTTTTTTAACAGGAACTTATTGGATATCAAATTCACTTCAATTTGATGAAAATTTTAAAGACTTTATTCCTGTAGTTATAATATTATTGCCTTTGTTTCTGGGCTTATTTTTTGCCTTGGCAACTATGATTAGCGGAATATTTTTAAAATTTGATTTTAAATCAATACTGATCTTCAGTGCTATGATGTCAATTTTTGATTATTTGAGATCCAAAATTTTCACAGGTTTTCCCTGGAACTTATGGGCATATAGCTGGTCGTGGTTAGCTGAAACATTGCAGATTTTAAACCCAATTGGAGTTTTTGCTTTTAATTTAATAGTAATTACTATCTTTACGATTCCTGCAATTTTATTTTTTAAAAAAGAAAAATATAAATTTATTTATATTATTTTTTCTGCATTACTATTTTTTTTTAATTATATCTATGGGGATTATATCATAAATAAAAATCGACAAGAATATGCAAACACCATAAAAGAAAAGAAATTTATTAATATTAAAGTTGTTTCACCTAACTTTAAATTAAAATATGACCTAAATGAAGAAGAATTAGATAAAAGAGTCAAAAAATTAATTAAATATAGTGATCCTGATAAAGATAAGAAAACCCTATTTATTTGGCCGGAAGGTAGTCTTTCCGGGCAATATTTTGAGGAAATCGTCAAGTATAAAAATTTAATTGAAAAAAATTTTTCTAAAAATCATTTGATAATATTTGGCGTTAACACAAAAAGTAAAAAAAATGATGATTTCTATAATAGTTTTCTGGTAATCGATAATGATTTTAAAAAACAATTTGAATATAATAAAATTAAGCTTGTACCTTTTGGAGAGTTCTTACCTTTCGAAAATTTGTTCTATAAATTTAATTTAAAAAAGATTACAGAGGGTTTTGGATCATTTAGCAAAGGGATGCAAAAAAAAACTTTTGACTATAATAATTTGCAGATTATTCCATTAATATGTTATGAAATAATATTTACTGACTTATTGCAAAAACATGAAGTCAATCAAGGCTTGATCATCAATATATCTGAAGATGCTTGGTTTGGAAATTCTATTGGACCTTACCAACACTTCTCAAAAGCTATTTTTCGTGCAGTAGAAAGTAACAAGTTTATTATACGATCTGCTAATAAAGGAATCAGCGCAATAATAAGTAATAATGGAAAGATCATTAAGAGCTTAAAAAACAATGAAATCGGCAGTTTAGAGTATAAGATGCCAATATTAGAAAAAGACTCTAGAAATAAAAATGATTTGATATTTTTGGTTCTTTTATTTACATATGTTTTAATCTTTTTAATTTTTAAAAAAAATGAAAAATAATTATTTATTTACCAGCGAATCTGTTTCAGAGGGTCATCCTGATAAAGTGTGCGATAGAATTTCAGATATGGTAGTTGATAGCTATTTAAAAAATGACCCCTTTTCTAGAGTTGCTTGTGAGACTTTGACAACAACAAATAAAGTCGTTTTAGCTGGTGAAGTTAGAGGCCCAGAAATTAAAAAAGATGAAATAATAGAAAAGGTTAGGAGCTGTATTAAAGATATAGGATATGATCAAGAAGGATTTACTTGGCGAGAAAATACTAAAATAGAATCACATCTTCATTCTCAATCATCAGATATCGCTATGGGGGTTGACTCTAAAGATAATAAAGACGAAGGAGCTGGAGATCAGGGAATAATGTTTGGTTATGCTTGCAAAGAAACAGAGGAGCTAATGCCTGCTCCAATTTTTTTCTCACATAAAATTTTAAGATTAATGGCTGAAGATAGAAAGTCCGGAAGTCTTAAGGGTATTGAGCCTGATTCAAAAAGCCAAGTAACTATGGAATATGAAAACGGCAAACCTATTAAAGTAACTTCAATAGTAATATCAACACAACATTCAAAAGAACTAAATCAAGAAAAAGTCAGAGAGTCAGTTTATCCGTATATTGAAAAATCAATACCAAAAGTATTTCTAAATGGTTTGAAAGATAACGAAGTTTACATTAATCCGACTGGGCAATTTATTATAGGTGGCCCTGACGGCGATACGGGTTTAACAGGAAGAAAAATTATAGTCGACACTTACGGAGGCGCAGCACCGCACGGAGGAGGAGCATTTTCCGGCAAAGATCCTACAAAAGTTGATAGATCTGCAGCTTATGCTTCTAGATATTTAGCTAAAAATATAGTTGCATCAGGGTTGAGTGATAAATGTTTAATACAACTTTCATATGCTATAGGGATATCGAAACCATTATCAATCTACTTAAAATTAGCAGAGAAAGACGAAGATAAAGTTGAAGCTGCTAAAAAAATTATTAATGATAACTTTGATTTATCTCCAAGAGGTATTCGTGAAATGTTAGGACTTAACAAACCAATTTATGAGATTACTTCTTCCTACGGCCATTTTGGAAGAAAACCTTCAAGTAAAGGTGAATTTTCGTGGGAAAAGACAGATAAAAAATCTTTATTTCAATTGTAACCTTGAAAAAACCTTAATTATTTAATAAAAAGTACTCAAATTTAGTAATTACAAAATGGGCTTAAGCCCATTTTTTTTTGGAGAATTAAAATGTTAAATAGAGGCTTAGATAAATTAGAGTTATTAAGAATAGTAGATGCAGTTGCTAATGAAAAATCAATCGATAAAGAAATAGTAATTGGCTCTATGGAAAGCGCTATTGAGAAAGCTGCTTTAACAAAGTTTGGTCATAACAATAATATTTTTGTCAAAATAGATAGAGATACAGGTAACATAAGTATTCAAAAGGTTTTAGATGTTGTTGAAAATGTTGAAGATCCTAGTAAAGAAATTTCTTTAATAGATGCTAATAGTCAAAATGAAAAAGCAGAAGAATATAAGATGGGGGACAAAATATATGAAGATTTACCCCAAATTGATTTTGGAAGAATAGCTGCTCAGAGCGCTAAGCAAGTGATAAATTTAAAAGTTAGAGAAGCAGAAAAAAATCGACAATATGAAGACTTTATCGAGAAACAAGGTCTTATTCTAAGTGGCATAATTAAAAGGCTTGAATATGGAAATGTAATAGTTGACCTCGGAAAAGCAGAAGGTGTTATTAAAAAAGATGAATTAATACCCAGGGAGCTTTTAAAGACTGGTGATAGAGTAAAGGCATATTGTTATGAAGTTAAAAAAGAAATTAAAGGTCATCAAATATTTCTATCTAGAGCTCATCCACAATTTTTAGCAAAATTATTTTTTCAAGAAGTTCCAGAAATTTATGAAGGAATAATAGAAATTAAATCAGTAGCTAGAGACCCAGGAAGTAGAGCTAAGATTTGCGTTTATTCTAAGGATACATCAATCGACCCGGTTGGTGCTTGTGTTGGTATGAGAGGGAGTAGAGTTCAAACAATAGTTAACGAGCTTCATGGAGAAAAAATAGATATAATTAAGTGGACTGAAGATTTACCCACTTTAATTTCAGAGTCGTTATCACCCGCAGAAATTCAAAAAGTTTTAATAGATCAAACTAACAAAAAAATTGATGTTATATTAAGTGAAGAAAATTTGAGTAAGGCAATTGGCCGAAGAGGTCAAAATGTTAGACTAGCTTCTAAATTAACAAATTTTGAAATAGACATTTTAACAGATAAAGAAGACTCTGAAAGGAGACAAGCTGACTTTAAAGAAAAAACTGAAACTTTAATAAAAAATTTAGAAGTTGATGAAACATTAGGTCAACTTTTAGTTTCTGAGGGATTTCAAAGTATCGAAGATATATCTCAATCCAATCCAGACGACATAGCTAAAATTGAAGCTATAGATGAAGATACTGCCAAAGAACTTATAACAAGATCTAAAGAAAGTTTAATTAAAGTCAAACAAGAGGTTAGCAAAAAACTAAAAGAACTTGGTGTAGAGGAAGAGTTAATTAATCTTAAAGGTATGACACAAGGCATGTTAGTTATATTAGGTCAAAAGAACATTAAAAAATTAAATGATTTTGCTGACTTGTCTACAGACGAATTAGTTGGCGGATATGATGAAATTAAAGGAAAAAAAGTTAGATTGCAGGGATATCTTGAAGAATTTTCTCTAAGTAGAGAGGAAGCTGATCAACTTATAATGTCTGCTAGAGATATAGTATTCAAGTAATAAAAATAATATGGACAATAATAAAGAAAAAAAAAAGACACTTACTATTTCCTCTGGTTTTAAAAAAAAAATTGACACTAGTTCTTTTCAAAGAAAAGAAGAGAAAAAATCTTTTGCTATTTCAAACAATAAAAAAAAAGTTTTTAAAGGATCAAGAACTTCAGTTAAACCAACAATGTCAGATCAAAATTTTAAAAAAGCTGATCAAAAAAATAAAAAATTTACCAGAAAATTCATTGAACAACAGGCCACTAAAGCATTCATAAAAAAGGACGATAAACCTACTGGTAAAAGTAAGTTAAAATTAAAAACTCCTATTGATAAAAGAGACTTTAAGCTAACTGTTTCCAGAGCTTTAAATGTTGAAGAGATTGAGATTAAACAACGAAGTCTAGCGGCTGTGAAACGAGCTCGCTTGAAAGAAAAAAAGAGTAACCCAGAAAGTGATGAGAAAAAAGAGTATAAAAAAGTAATTAGAGAGGTAAAAATTCCTGAACAAATTACAATACAAGAACTTTCAAATAGAATGGCAGAAAAATCAAATGATATTATTAAATTCTTATTTAATATGAAAGTAATTGCAACAATTAATCATAATATTGATAGGGATACTGCAGAATATATCATTAAAGAGTTCGGCCACAAACCAATTTTAGAAGACGTGCCGTCAAATGAAATAAGTACAAAAAAAATAATTAGTGGTGAGATAAAAAGAAGACCTCCTGTAGTCACTATAATGGGTCATGTTGATCACGGAAAAACTTCTCTTTTGGATGCTCTAAGAGAGTCAAATGTTGTATCAGGTGAATATGGTGGAATTACCCAGCATATAGGTGCTTACCAGGTTACGACTGAAAAAAAAAAATTTAATAACATTTATAGATACCCCAGGACATGCTGCATTTACTGAAATGCGTGCAAGAGGCTCCAAGATAACTGATATAGTTGTTTTAGTGGTAGCTGCCGATGATGGGATTAAACCTCAAACTATAGAAGCAATTAATCATGCCAAAGCTGCTAAAGTTCCCATAATTGTTGCTATAAATAAATGTGATTTACCTAACAAAGATATTATTAAAATTAAAAATGAATTAATGCGTTACGAACTTGTTGCAGAGGATTTAAGCGGTGATACTTTATTTGTCGAAGTTTCAGCTTTAAAAAAAATCAACTTAGATAAACTTAAAGAATGTATATTATTACAATCTGAAATTTTAGATTTAGATGCCTCTATGAGCGATTTAGCAACTGGGGTAGTAATTGAGTCTAAAATAGATAAGGGAAAAGGCCCAGTATCAACTATATTAATTTCAAATGGAAAGCTTAAGAGAGGAGACCATTTTGTATGTGGAAAAACATATGGAAAGATAAGAGCAATGATAAATCACGAAGGGAAAAATTTAGATGAAGCACTACCTTCTATGCCGGTAGAAATACTAGGGATGAACGGCACAGCTTTCGCGGGAGCAGAATTTTCGGTTACAGAAAATGAAGACAAAGCTAAAGAAATCTCAGAGTATATGGAGTCAAGTTTTTCAAAATCTAAACCTCTAGTTAATGATAAGCCCAAATTATTTGACTCAAGCGATGAAAAAGAAGAATTAAACATTATTCTAAAATCTGATGTCCATGGTTCGAGTGAAGCCTTAAAAACTGCAATTGAAAAAATTATCCACCCCGAAGTAAAAGCAAAAATAATTTTATCAGATATAGGGATGATAAATGAAACTGACGTTTCATTAGCAAAAGCATCTGATGCTTTGTTGATAGGTTTTAATGTTAAAGCTAATAGAGAGGCTAAAAAAATATCAGAAGAACAAAAAATTGAAATTAAATATTTTAATATAATATATGAGGCATTAGAATTTATAGAGAAAAAACTTTCAGGTTTATTAGAACCTGAGACAAAAGAAATTTCATTAGGATCAGCGGAGGTGCAAAAAATTTTTAAAGTATCTAAATTTGGAAAAGTAGCAGGTTCTAAAGTTATAGAAGGGGAATTACAAAATAAATCAAAAGCCAGAATAGTAAGAGATGGCAAAGTTGTTTATGAGGGTGAGATAATAAGTATTTTTAGAGAGAAGAATGCTGTTAAAGAGGTAAAAAATGGCTTGGAATGTGGTATTAGTTTAAAGGATTTTATAGACTTTAAGGAAAAAGATATTATAGAGTCCTTTCAATTAGAAAAAATTGATAGAACAATATGATGACGAACGATTTATCAAATAAAAGTTTCTCTCAAAGACAGCTTAGAGTTGGTGAACTTGTAAAGCAAAGTTTGGGCGAAATATTTATAAAAAATGAGTCCAAAATATCTGAGCTTAACTCAAAATTTATAACTGTCACAGAGGTAAGAATGACACCTGACTTGAAAACAGCAAGAGTTTATGTCATTCCATTAGGTGGAATTGAAATGCGAGAAATCGTTGTTGTCTTGACTAATAACGCTCATCTTGTTAGAAAAGCTCTTTCAAAAAAACTTAATTTAAAGTTTCTTCCTAAATTAAAATTTATTGAAGATCGATCCTTTGAATATGCAGAAAAAATAGAAAGATTAATTGCAGAGAATAAAAAAAATGAAACAAACAAAAAAAGATATAATTAAATCCTTAGCGATTAATCCAAAAGATGTTGGATCTGCGGAAATTCAAATTGGGCTTTTAAGTAATAAAATAGAAAAATTAGCTGAACACTTTAAAAAATTTAAAAAAGACAAACACTCGACAACTGGTCTTTCAAAATCAGTGAACAAAAGAAAAAAGTTACTCAGTTATCTAAAAAAAAATAATCTAAAATCATATGAAAAAATTATAAAACAACTCAACTTAAGGAAATAATGTTCAAAATTCAAAAAGAAGAAATTAATATTAATGGTAAAAAAATTACTTTAGAAACAGGCAAAGTTGCAAGACAAGCTGATGGAGCTATAATTGCAACATGCGGTGAAACAGTTGTTATTGCTACTGTAGTAGGTGCAAAAAAACTTAGAGAAGATCAAGACTACTTTCCTTTATCAGTAAATTATCAAGAGAAATATTATGCAGCAGGAAAGATACCTGGAGGGTATTTTAAAAGAGAAGCTCGGCCAACTGAATCTGAAACTTTAATATCTAGATTAATAGATAGACCAATTAGGCCTTTATTCCCCTCAAGTTTTATGAATGAAGTTCAGTTGCTGCCTACAGTATTATCCTATGATGGAGAAAATCAATCGGATATTTTATCTATAATTGCTTCATCAGCTGCCTTATCAATATCTGGCCTTCCTTTTCAAGGTCCAATAGCTGCTAGCAGGGTCGGATATAAAGATGGAAAATATCTACTTAACCCTTCTCCAGAAGAACTGAAAACATCAGAACTTGATTTAGTTGTAGCAGGAACTAGAGATGCAGTTTTAATGGTAGAGTCTGAAACATCAGGACTCTCAGAAAAAATTATGCTTGATGCAGTTAAATATGGACATGAAAATTTTATACCAGTTATAGATGCTATTGAAAGTCTATCTAAAAAAGCTGGCAAACCTAAATGGGAAATAGAAGAAGTCGATCATTCAAAAGTTAAGAAAAAAATTACAAATGAATTTGAAACAGATTTAAGGAAAGCATTTAAAGTGGTTGATAAAAAGAAAAGATCAACTTTGATCTCTGAAATTGACTCTAAATGCAAAGAAATGTTCAAAGATGATGAAAACGTTACAGAAAACCAAGCAATGGCTCAATTAAAATCTCTAGAAAAAGATATCGTACGTACAGCTATTTTAAAAGATAAAAAAAGAATTGATGGAAGAGGTCTTGCAGACGTAAGAAAAATTGAGTGTGAAGTAGGTGTTTTGCCGAGAACTCACGGTTCAGCGCTATTTACAAGAGGAGAAACTCAAGCTTTAGTAGTAACTACTCTTGGAATGTCAGATGATGAACAAAGACTAGAAAGCCTGGACGGCATGCAAAGATCAAGTTTTATGTTGCATTATAATTTCCCTCCATTTTCAGTTGGAGAATGTGGTAGAATAGGTACCGGAAGACGAGAAATAGGCCATGGAAAACTTGCTTGGCGAGCAATTAATTCGTCCTTGCCCCTAAAAGAAAATTTTCCATACACTCTAAGAGTGGTCTCAGAAATAACAGAGTCCAATGGTTCTTCTTCAATGGCAACAGTTTGCGGCACTTCTTTATCACTTATGGATGCTGGAGTACCTATTAAGGAACCAGTGGCTGGTATTGCAATGGGTTTAATAAAAGAAGGAGACAGCTTCTCAGTTCTTTCGGACATACTAGGAGATGAAGACCACTTAGGAGATATGGATTTTAAAGTAGCAGGAACCAAAGATGGAATTACCTCTTTACAAATGGACATAAAAATAACCGGAATTACTTTTGAGATAATGGAGCAGGCTTTAAATCAAGCCAAATCAGGTAGAGAGCATATTTTAGGTGAAATGAACAAAGCTATTAAGACATCAAGAAAAGAATTTTCTAAGCACACACCAAAAATGGAGACAATAAAAGTAGATAAAAAAGATATTGCAACGGTTATTGGAAAAGGAGGTGCTACAATAAGAGAGATAGTTGAAAAATCAGGAGCAAAAGTAGATGTCAAAGACACAGGTGAAGTTACTGTAGCTGCGCCAGACGAAAAATCTAGAAATTCTGCAATTGAAATTATAAAAAACTTAATAGCAAAACCAGAAGTTGGTAAAATTTATAAAGGTAAAGTAGTAAAAATTATGGAATTTGGAGCATTTGTTAATTTTCTTGGTAAACAAGATGGCTTGGTTCATATTTCAGAACTTGCAGGAAAAAGAGTGGCTAAGGTAAGTGATGTAGTCAAAGAAGGTGATGAAGTTTCCGTAAAAGTCTTAGGTTTTGACAGAGGCAAAGTTAAATTGTCAATTAAACAAGCTGTTGCCTAAAAAATTTAAATTTTGTACTCAAAGTTTTGAGTTTCTTCATTTACTTGAAGTTCTATAGCCCCATTCCTTAAATGAAAATTTCTTGCCATATCGGTGAGTGGAGAAAGAGTAATTAGTCTATTTAGATGATTTGACTTTTTAATTTTTTTAAACACCTCTTTAACAATTAATTTACCTCCTCCTTTTTTCTTAGACCAGACAGTGTATGCTATTGCTATTTTACCAACTCTTTGATCTCTTCGAATACTTTGTAAATGTGCATCCCTTGTCATTAAATCTAATTCTTTTACATTTGTTGGTATATCATTTGTAAACCCAAAACACATTATAGCGCAAATATCATTTTTATGTTTAACGCCATAAATCTTTCGACCATAACTTGTTCTAAAATCATTATTTAATTCTGGCCTAATAGGATCTTCTTCTGGATTACAAGACTTGAGCTCGACCAGTTCTGCTCCTTTGATCCAATCAAAGAAATTTTCAAATTTTTCTCTAACTTTTTTATTTAATTCTCTCATTTTTCTTCATTTTTAAACTTTTTTATTTGTTTAGGAGTTATTATTTATGCAATTTAGTGATGTGATTAACGCAGGTTAAGTTATATTTTTTGGATCTGGCATTCCTACTTTATTATATCCAGCATCCACATAATGTATTTCTCCTGTTACCCCACTAGCCAGCTCGCTAAGTAAGTAAAGAGCTGAGTTGCCTACATCGTGAATATCAACGTTTCTTTTTAAAAAAGAATGATCTTCATTCCATTTATATAAAAATTTTGCATCTCCTATGGCAGATGCAGCTAATGTTTTAATTGGTCCTGCACTTATAGCATTCACCCTGATCTTTTTTTGACCAAGATCTCTTGCTAAATATTTTACGCTAGCCTCCAACGCAGATTTACAAACTCCCATAACATTATAATTTGGGATTGCTTTAGTAGACTCGTACGTAAGTGTCAATAAACTTCCACCGTCTTTCATTATTTTAGAAGCTTCTTTTGATACTTCCGTAAAGGAAAAACATGAGATCAGCATACTTTTAAGAAAATTTTCTCTCGTCGTATTTAAATACTTACCTGATAATTCTGATTTATCTGAGAAAGCAACTGCGTGAACTACAAAATCAATTTCACCCCATTTTAATTTTATATCTTCAAAAAGTTTTATAACTTCCTCTTTTTTTTCAACATCACAACTAAAAGTAACTTTCGAATTAAGCTTTTCAGCTAAAGGTAAAACTCTCTTTTTTAGTGCGTCACCTAAATATGTAAAAGCTAATTCAGCCCCAGCTTCTGCAAGTTTTTGAGAAATTCCCCATGCAATTGATCTCTCATTTGCAACACCCATTATCAAACCTTTTTTACCTTTCATTAAGCTCATAATTATACCTTTTCAAAAATTAAAGCAGCGTTTGTACCACCAAAACCAAAACTGTTAGACATTACCGCATTGAGTGACGTCCCTTTTTGAGTTTTTGTAACTATAGGAAATTTTTTAGCTTCTTCATCCATTTCATTTATATTGGCAGAACCAGCAATAAAATCATTTTTCATCATAATTAAACAATAGATCGCTTCATGTACTGATGCGGCACCTAAAGGATGCCCTGATAAAGATTTTGTTGAACTAATTTTAGGAATTTTTTCTCCAAAAGTTTTTAGAACAGCTTTTAATTCAGTAATATCTCCTACAGGAGTCGATGTCCCATGAGTATTAATATAATCAATTTTGTTTTTTGAAGTAGCCATAGCCATTTGCATACATCTTACAGCACCTTCGCCAGATGGCGCTACCATGTCATAACCATCGGATGTTGCACCATACCCAGTTAATTCAGCATACATTTTTGCTCCTCTAGCTTTTGCATGTTCATACTCTTCAAGCACTAAAACTCCAGCTCCACCAGCAATAACAAATCCATCTCTAGTTTTATCATACGCTCGTGATGCAGTTTCAGGTTTATCATTGTATTTTGAAGACAAGGCAGTCATTGCATCAAACATTGCAGTCATTGCCCAATGAACTTCCTCACTCCCACCTGCAAAAATAATTTCTTGTTTCCCCATTTGAATTAATTCCATTGCATTTCCAATACAGTGTCCGCTAGTTGCACAGGCGGAACTCATTGTATAGTTTGTTCCTTTTATTTTAAAAGGAACAGCAAGTGTTGCAGAAGCTGTGCTACCCATGGTTCTAGGTACAATAAATGGTCCCATTAATTTTGGTGTTTTAGCCCTAGTTTTGTCTGCAGCAAGAATTACATTTTCGATAGATGGTCCACCTGAACCCATTATAATCCCAGTCTTAAAATTACTTACCTCATTTTCTTCTAAACCAGAGTCTGAAATTGCTTCTTTCATAGCAATATAATTGTAAGCTGAGCCAGATCCCATGAATCTAATTGTTTTCCTGTCAACAAAATCTGAAAGTTTTATATTAGGTTTGCCGTGCACATGACTTTTAAGATTATGTTCTTTATACTCCTCAGCAAAGGAAATTCCTGACTTTGAATTCAGCAAAGACTGGTGCACTTCTTCTTGATTATTACCAAGGCAAGATACTACACCAAGACCTGTGATTACCACTCTTCTCATGACTTAAATAACCCCACTTTTAAATTTTCTGCAACATAGATTGCTTTTCCGTCTGCTTCTAATATACCATTAGCCAATCCTACTACAGCGCCCTCTTTTTTTAAAATTCTTTTTATATCTATTTTATAAGTAGCTATCTTTATATTTTTTAAAACTTCGCCGGTAAACTTTACTGTGCTAACCCCTAAAGCTCGCCCTTTTCCTGGCTCTCCAGTCCAGCCAAGATAAAAACCGACCAATTGCCACATAGCATCTAATCCTAGACATCCTGGCATTACTGGATCATTTTGAAAATGACATTTAAAAAACCAAAGATCATCTTTAATGTCTAATTCCGCTTCTAAATAACCTCGTTTGAAAGAACCAGTGTTATTTTCAATTTTTGAAATTCTGTCAAACATAAGCATTGGAGGTAGTGGCAATTTGGCATTTCCTTCACCAAAAAGAATACCATTTCCACAATCAATTAAATCTTGATAATTATAACTATTTTTTTGTTTCATTTTTAAAATATGGTTTTACTTGATTAAAGTAGGTAATTATATATAAATAGTTAAGAATTATAAAGTAAGCAAAATCAATGATTATTAGTGATAATTTAAAAATCTACGTCCAAAAACTAAGATCATCAAATCTTAGACCCACAAAACAACGGTTAAAAATTTGCCAGTTTTTATTTGATAGAAAAAAAACTTTTCATTTTACAGTTGAGACATTAAATAAAAAAATAAATAAAAATGGAGCTTCGAAAGTTTCTTTAGCAACAATCTATAATACAGTCGAAGCGTTTACTAGCGCTGGGTACTTAAAAGAAATTTTAACTAGTAAAAATAAAAGTTATTATGATACGAACATTAAGTCGCACCACCATTTTTATGATGAAGGA
>MDTB01084415.1_pt1 | contig 16312 bp, 12 predicted proteins | sample 811161 | NCBI WGS metagenome assembly MDTB01 (sample SAMN05326650, study PRJNA326480) | marine metagenome | isolation source: seawater | place: Mediterranean Sea | collected 2009 | reverse complement strand
TTCAAAGAGGAATAAAATGCTGCTGTGCTTCAACATATTCCGGGTCTGGGGCTTCTTTTGCCAACTCTCTTTCCTCTAATTTTTGAACATCTATTCGCTGTAAGAAAATGCTTAACACAAAAATTGGTACCATCAATACAAAGGTCTTTACCTCTACTGGTTCGAATGTAGAAAGAGGATTTCCAGTCAACAGTAAGGTGGCTATTAAACAGCCATAGGCGGCAAATATTGCTGATACTATCATAGGTAGTAAACGATTTATTCCCATTGTTAGGAAAAAGGCTGCTAGTGCTGCAATTCCACTCCAAAGATTACTCCTTTCAACATCAAACCCATAATTACCAAGTGTTTGGATACCGGTTGAAAAAGTTATGAATATAAATGCAGAAGTAAGCATTCTAGTCGACATACGAACGAGTGCTGAGAGCACCATTCCAATGAAAAAGCAGAGAATACCTGTGATCTGTGTAGCGGATAATGATATACCTAATTCTTCGGCTAATGGCGTGATTTCTGGAGATAGGTAATATCCAATTGCTGCCCCGATTATGAAAGATACCAAAGGTAATCTGCGATGCCCTTGTAGAAATAGTAGAATTGAAAGTCCTAAGATTGCTATCCCAAGAGGTGCACCGACCTCTTCCATTTTCACTGCCAAAGTCGAGGTCATTTCCTCAAGAGATGGTTGGCTCATGAATTAATTGGATGGCTGAGGGATATTGAATATTTACTAGAATAATCGGCATATCAGCATACTTTACCAACAGTAATGATTGAAAGCCGGATTTCTATGGGCATCATGTTGGGGTTAGTATGAGCGAAGAAATTGACTGGGATAGTTTGACTTTTTCTCTTACCCCAACCGACACTATGTACATCACTGAAACAGCGATAGATGAACCTTGGACTCCTGGAGATTTGATGCCATATGGCGATATGAAAATCTCTCCGGCTGCCGGTGTTTTGAACTATGGCCAAGGGCTGTTTGAAGGAATGAAAGCATACCGAACCTCAAAGGACAGAGTGGTCTTTTTTAGGCCAGAGGAAAATGCTAGAAGAATGCAAAGAGGTGCAGACCGTTTGAAGATGCCACCTGTACCTGAATCAATTTTTATCGATGCAGTTGAACAATGTGTTCAACAAAATCTTCGATGGTTACCCCCAAGCGGTAGAGGGGCAATGTATGTCCGTCCACTATTGATGGGCTCTGGACCAATTCTTGGAGTCGCCCCTGCCCCCACTTACCGCTTTTTGGTTTATGTCACTCCTGTAGGCCCATACTTCAAAGGTGGCGTGACTGCGATAAATCTAGTGATTTCTGAAGAGCACCATAGAGCAGCCCCTGGCGGTTCTGGTGGAGTTAAGGCGATTGGAAATTACGCACCAGGAATGATGCCAAGTAAAAAGGCGAAAGCAGACGGATATGCTGAAGTAATTTATCTCGATGCTGAAACTCATACATGTATTGAAGAGGTTGGCGCTGCCAATTTCTTCTGTGTCAAAGATGGCGTACTTTACACTCCTGAATTAACCGGAACTATTCTTCCTGGAATCACTAGAGATAGTTTGATTAAATTAGCAAGACATAACGGAATTGAGGTGCATGAAACCAAAGTAACTGCCGAATTTGCAATGAATGCTGATGAAGCATTTTGTTGTGGTACTGCTGCGGTAATTTCACCAATTGGCTCAATTACTAAAGGTGACAATAAAGCCGAATATGGAAATGGTAAACCTGGAGAATTAACTACCAAGTTGTATAATCAATTAGTCGGTATTCAAAATGAAACCGAAGAAGATATCTTTGGTTGGTTACACGAAGTCCCACTGTGATCAGCGCTTCTTGAAGCCTCGTTTCTTGAAACTGCTCTTTTGATTTGGTTGACTTTGTGTGCGAGATTTTCTTTGCGAGCGAGCGCGACGGTCTCCTGTTTGAGGGCCTGCTGCAACTCTCTTTGCATCTGCGTCTTTGAGCGACCTCTGGATTTGACGCCATTCTCCTCCAATCAACTGGAGTAATTCCTCTTTGCTATTTGCACCGATTGACTGTTTTGCGCCCGATCTACTGACCCAGAGCCTGCCTTCCTTTCCATGTGGGCGTTTTGGATGACTGGAATCTTCTTCCCGTTTGATTTTCTTTAGGCCAACTTTCCTAGCTGCCATGAATAATCCTTCAAGGTCTGGTTTGATGACTGAGGAGTCTTTTGGAACTCTACGTCCGTTACGTCTTGAAACACGGATGTCGAAATATCCGGGCCAAATCGATAATCGGTCAGGATTGTGGTCCACTTATCTCACCAATAATAGGGAAATGTGTTGAACTGATAAACGCATTCATTCAACAAGAATGCCATTTATGACTCCATCCTTACCAGGACGGGATGTGATTTTTACACGACCTTTGTCGGTTTCGATGATTGCTCCCTTGACCAAAACGTTTCTACGAACATAGTTAGGGTCCGATTCATTCTCTACAACATTTTCAATTGTGCCAAGAGATGTTTTACCGGTTTTTGGGTCATTGATTGAAACTTTGTCAGCTGCAAGTACACGAACCAAAGTATTTCCACCGGTTCTACGGTAGATTTTAGTTTTAGATTCTCCAATCAAAGCCAATTGCTTCTCTGTTGATATTTCAGTAGAACGCTTACCGCGAGCCTGTACTTTTCGACCACCGCTAGGTTTGCGTCTTGAGATTCCGTGCCATTGAGCCATGATTAAGTCTCCTTGCAGGACACACCGAGAAACGAGCCATATATGAAATCAACCCTCATACACAAACCGACTCAATAGTGGAAATAACCTCTCCGTCAGTGGTTTGAAGAGTGGCTTTGAGTTTATCACCGGGAAATAATTGTGCTACTCCGGAAGGAGTACCAGTGAATAAATAATCACCTGATTGAATTGGTGCCCAGCGAATTAAGTCCTCATATTGTTCTGAGGGAGTAATACTCATCGAAGATAATAATTCTCTTTGCCTCACTTCATCATTGACTATTAGTTCTAATTGAAGATGATTTGATGGGTCACATAATGACTCGAAAGAACCGCTCCAATTAACAAAATTACCTAAAACTGCACTAGCACGGAAACATTTTCCTTTCGACCAAGGTAACTGTTCTTGCCTTAATTTCGATTGAGTATCTCTATCGGTTAAATCCAGCCCTACGGCAATAGCATCTATCTGTAAATCTTGATTTAAACGAATTACACACTCTACCTCATGATGTACGCTTCCTGGATGAGTACTAACTTGAATATCTCCTTCGGTTTGTATACAATTATTTGGCTTAACAAAAAAAATCGGTTCTGCTGGTTGCTGATTACCAAGTTCACTTGCATGTTTAGCAAAAGTTCGGATTGAACACCATAGGGCCATGATGATGCCAGATATATTCGGCACATCAAACCCGCGATGGTAAAAACTGTCAAAGACCATGAGGGAAAGGCCATGATATGAGCAAGGAATGGACTATCCGTAAGCGAAGGCCTGTCAGAAGAAAGAATATCGCTCCACTCCTAAAAGAGTTGGAAGAATCTTTGCAGATCGACCTATCCGTAGATGGAGCATTTTTGGAAATGGCCGAATATGGGTCTTGGCAAATGGTTTTTGTAGACAAAGTTGCAAAAACGGTTGAAGTTAAAGACGAAGAAAATCAAAGATTTACTTTCCTCACATTACGTGGTTTCCTCGACTATCCTGAAGCAGGTAAATGGGTTGAAGTTGACCATGGGGCAATTCCCTTTTTGATGAATGGTGCTGATTGTATGGTGGCAGGAGTGCAAGCTGCTGATGAAAATATAGTCAAGGGGGAATTGGTTTGGATTAGAGATATGACTCACAAGAAACCGCTTGCAATAGGCTGGTCTGTGATGGATGGTAATGAAATGGCATCAGCAACCAAAGGCAAAGGCATCAAAACTCTGCATTGGGTTGGTGATGAACTTTGGGAAATGGAAGGCTAATTATTTCTTGATGTGTTCAACAAGACGTTCGATAAATCGGCGTTGTTCATTATCCCATAACTGAATGGTAACTGTGCAAGAGCCTCTCCTTACAGGTAATTTCCCATCGATAAAGCCGTTTTGTATCAAATCACTATTAACCAGAGGAAGGCTACGTCCTTTGAAATAAATTTTACAACCCTTTTCAACGCATTGAGCATAACCAAATTCGAAATCAATTCGTTGCTTTTTTTCTTCGAACGAAACTCCTCCAGCCTTTAGAAAACGCTTCACTGCTGAGTAAATACTGCTAGGGTCTTCCTCATCATTAGATAGACCTCCATAGGCTGAGAGAAATGAGAGTTCAGTGTCATTTTGTTCCATAAGGTGGTCTAAATCACGACTCTTTGTCTTCTTTGTCATCTTACCACTATGTATCACCAAGTTGGATTGACTTTTTGAGATACCGCATGATTTCTAAAAAATAATGAATCTCTTGAGTAAAACTCAATCAATGGGAAGTTATGGAATGTCCATGACGCAGACATGGGTAGTGGACTCGAACTGTTTTATTCATCTTGGCTCTATGGCTCCAGATTCTTTTGTAAGAGACCTAGGGAAAATTCTACCATCAGAAGGCATGTATGTCACCCCTGGCGTTCATGATGAAGTTCGAAATGTTCGATTTCAGCGATGGAAAAAACAACCCAATTTGCTCTCTTCGCTAAAACCTCTATTGACAACAATTAGTGTTGAAGATTCTCAGATACGTGGGCTTGCGTCTCAAATTGGTGAGAGAGCGTCACCTCAAGATGTTGACCTTTCTTTGATGGTATTGGCATCAAAACTTTCCAAAGAAGGAAGAGAAGTCACCTTGGTAACCGATGATTTCAAAATGACAACTACAAGTCAAAAAGTCAACCTTGGTTTCTCAACCTGTCCGCCTTCTACATTCATACAAAGGTTGGCAGAAATCGGACCAAAACAAGCACGTTCAGGTCTAAACAGTCTTTCTAGAAGAGTTAGAGCGGCTGAGATGCGATACGCGATTAGTCGTGCTGGAGAATATGATATTCAAGCAAAGTTAACTTGGATGGTAGATTCACTTCTTGATACAAAAGGAGATATCAAAACCATAGTATCAAACACATCAGAAACAACATCAAATCAAAAATTGATTAGAGCGCTGAGGAAATACCTGTTAGGCGGGGATGTCAAAAAATCTCATATCAACTCACTGGGAGTCTTGACCACGGTTTGTGAACCGATAAGAGAGTTTGATGTTTTCTTGAAATCGATTTCAGAGATGCACAGTATTTCAGATGTTGCCGAAATATATAATTCAGGTATCGAAGAAATGAGTCAGGTGCTTGAGAGTATAGGACTTGGATTAGCACCTTTAGATGAATCTTCGGCAGAAATAGCCCATAGAGCCATGGCTGGTCATGTATATCGAATGGAGTCTGCTCTCGGTATGTTAGCAAAGATGTCGGGCAATTTGAATTTAGCAAAACTTCATCTCGCAAGAGCACTACAAAGTGCAACCTTAATCGATGATAGAGGTGCTGAGATGAGAGCTATGTATCAGTTGGGTTTACTCGCATTGGTCGCGCAAAAATGGGAAAGGGCGGCGAGCCTCTTTGAAACAGCAGACCGTCAAGCACAGGCAATCAAAGAAGATAGATTGCCATATGTGGTATGCGCTGGCATCATGAACCACTTGGCTAAGAATCATAAAACAGCAAACTCTCACATTGATATTGCTCATCAAATAATCAAGGAAGATAAGAAAAAGTCGGCTTCGATTCTTTACAACTTAGGAAGTAATCTTCTGGCCATAGATGAGGCAGGGCTTGCTATTGAAGTTCTTGATGAAGCCATGGAATGTGCAATTGAAGTCGATGATAGAGACTCGATGGGAAAATTAGCGGAATCGATGGTTTTAGCAAATTCTGCCCTAACCGACAAAGAAAGTCAGCAAAATGAAAGCCTGCGACTTTACATCGATGGTTTGAATAATTTAGATAAATCAAGCTCTGAAGCATTTGAAGAACAAATATCGAATATCGAGAAGCAAGCTGAAGAATTAGCCAAACCTTTGGATGATACATGGGATGATTGGCAACCGGCATCGAAACTATTACCTGATAATTCCCCATTAACTGTTATTAGAATGGAAGTTGATGAAGAAGGGCACAATCTCGTTGTTTCTAATCATTTAGAGTTAGGAGTGATTGGCTTTTGGCTTCCGGATGGTGAATTTAGTATTTCTCCTGGTCATCAATTATCGATTGGTAATAGTCGTGTCAAGGTTGCAGCAGCACCCGAATATCTGCGCAAGGAGCACAGCATTCGCGCCTTGGTGGCCGTAGAAAAGCCTGAAGAAATTACATTTTCAGCCCAACTTGACATTTAGAATTACAAACAACTGTTTAAATCCAAATTGTGGTGATTTGGACAGTATTGGGCGTACAATAAACCAATAGTCCTAATATGGAATTGACCGGAGGAAGTAGAATGCGTGTGATTGCTCTCGTCTCTATTTTGATGATAGCAAGTCTTGCTCCTATGGCGGTTTTTGGCGAGGACAGTGAAAGTAATTCTCCAAAAATTGGAGCGCCTCTCTCAGAAAATTGGGATGACGCACCTATAACCTATGATTTCTCTCCAGCAGTTAGGTCGGCATTTGCAAGAGTAAGTGATTTATCTCAATACACTGATGCCCAACTAGAACAAACAAGTCAATGGGTTGTTGTTAGTTCTAATCCGGTTGGAGAAGCGGCAAGAGATCTTGATAATGTATGGATTGTTGACATTGAGTCAGATATTGCCATCGAAATTTTCTCTGAATGGCAAAGAGATGGATTTATTGAAACTGCATATCCTTTGATTGAGAAGACTATGAATCCAAAATGGACTCCTGATGATTCGCTATTTGGTGACCAGTGGCATCTTCAAAATACAGGTCAAACAAATGGTGGAGTCAGTGGCGAAGATGTCAATATTACCGGAGCATGGAATAACTACAGAGGTAGCGGAGTTGTTATCGGAATTGTGGATGATGGTCTTGATTGGAATCATGCTGACCTTGACAATTATTATGCTGATACTTTAGACTATGACTTCTGTAATAATGATGGAGACCCTACTCCTTCATTCAATGACGGTCATGGAACTTCAGCCGCTGGAGTCGCTGCTGCTGCTGGAAATAATTCGATTGGAGTCTCAGGTGCAGCCCCTCTTGCAAGCCTTGCTGGATTGCAATTAATTTCCTGTAGTACAACCGATACTAGAGAAGGAAATGCATTAAGCCATGAAAGACAATCGATAGATATCTATTCTAATTCTTGGGGGCCAAGCGACAATGGTAGGACTGTAGAAGCGCCCGGACCATTGATGATGGCAGCATTTGAAAACGATGTTGACCAAGGCCGAGGTGGCTTAGGTAACGTGATTACTTGGGCTGCGGGTAATGGACTTGATGATGATGATAATTCAAACTATGATGGGTATGCAAATAGCCGACATACTATCGCAGTAACTGCTGTAACACACAAAGGTGAACAATCTTGGTACGCAGAACCAGGAGCCAATATCCTTGTTGCTGCGCCTTCTGATGGAGATGGAGAAGGTATTACAACTACCGACATCGAAGGTAATGGAGGATATGAAAATGGAGACTATACCGATGGCTTTGGTGGTACATCCTCTGCTACACCCCTTGCATCTGGAGTCATTGCACTGATGATGGATGCTAATCCAAACTTAGCATATAGGGACATACAACACATCCTTGTTCAAACCTGCAGAAAAAATGATGCCAGCGATTCTTCATGGTATAACAATGGAGCAGGGCATACCGTTAGCCACAAGTATGGATTTGGAGTCGTTGATGCTAGTGCAGCGGTCAATCTAGCATTGAACTGGAATAATGTCGATGAAGAAATCTCTTTCTTATCTGGAAATATTGATATGAACAATCTCAACATTCCTGATAATTCTAATGCAGTAACCGATTCTGTTTCGGTATCTGAATCGATAAAGGTTGAACATGTTGAGGTCATTGTAGATATATCACATGACTATAGAGGAGACTTGGAAATAATTCTTACAAGCCCACAAGGAACTCAAAGTATATTGTCAGAGAAACATGGTGATAGCGGAAATAACTGGAATAATTGGATGTTTACCTCTGTTCACAATTGGGATGAAGATTCTACCGGGACTTGGACAATAAGTGTACAAGACCAAGGCAATGGCGATGATGGAACATTCCATGATTGGGAATTAAATATCTATGGAACTGAATTGAATCAAGATAGAGATGGTGATAATCTAACAAATTCTGATGAAACCAATATTTACGGTACAGACCCTGACGATATTGATTCGGATGATGACCAAGTCAATGATGGACTTGAAGTACAGGTTTACGGAACTGACCCCCTGAATATTGATACCGACGGAGATGGCCTAGATGACGGAAGGGAGATACTGGTTAACGGTACTAATCCTTTGGTTAACGACACAGATGGTGATGGATTAAATGATGGTCAAGAAGTTATTATTTTTGGTACTGACCCTCTGGTACCTGACCTAGACTTAGATGGAGATACCTTCTATTGGTTCCAAGATTGTAATGACTCAGACCCAAACATATATCCTGGGGCAATCGAACTACTCAATGGAATTGATGAAAACTGTGATGGGCAGTGGGATGAAGGATTCAATTCAAGCGATACTGACTTTGATGGTTTGACCGACTTTGGAGAGTATCATTTCTTCAATACAGACCTAAACCTACAAGATACTGATGGAGACATGTTAAGCGATGGAGATGAAGTGCTAATCTACCAAAGTAATCCTCTAGTATTTGATAATGATACTGACTTGGATGGATATTATTGGTTCCAAGATTGTAACGATACAAATGACCAAATAAACCCTGACATGGTTGAATTACTAGATGGGATTGACAATAATTGTAGTGGAGAAATCGATGAAGATTTCATTGGACTTGACCGAGATCAAGATGGGCTTCCTGACCTTGAAGAATTCAATAATATATACACTGACCCATTGAATAATGACACAGATGGTGATGGATTAAGCGATGGAGATGAGATATTCAATACCTCTACTAATCCACTTATTCCAGACCTTGATGAAGATGGTGATGGATTTAGATGGTTTGAAGAATGTAATGATGAAGACATCAATATTTATCCTGGTGCCACCGAATTATGGAATGGAATTGATGATGACTGTGATGAGCAAATAGATGATGGAATCAACAGATATCAATATTTGATGGCCCCAAATAGTTCTGATATCACAATTAATTCAACTTCTGAACCACTCCAATTATCGATAGAAGTAAATCTTACAGATTCGATTAAGGATAAAGTTGGATTGGAATATATTTGGAAAAGAAATGGAGCTACAATTTCACAACAAGAGAGTTTGAATGAAGAGATAATTGACTGTTCGAGGAATAATACTGGCTTTAGTGCCGTGCTATGCGCTCAAAACGGAACTGTTGGACCTTATCCGGTTATTGTCATTATATCTGACAATACTGGCGGACAGATTAGTTATTCTTGGAATTTATCATACACTGTTTGGCATCCTCCAGAACCTGTAATCGAAGATGATTCAAAAGATTCTGAAAGTGGATCTAAGTCTGAGAACGGCCTTGAAATGGGAACTATTGCAAGTATTATTGCTGGTTCTGTAGTCATTGTATTACTGGTTGTTTTACTCTTGGTAAGGCAAGGTAGGTCGGGAATCAAACCTCCGAAGCAACCACCAAATGGAGGATTTCATCCGCCACCTCCTTCTCAATTCAGCAATGTTCGCTCAGCACCGATTCTGCCTGATTTGAATAATAAATGGAAATAATCAAGTATTCTTGACAAAGTTCCAACCAACAATTCTACCATCAGTAGCATCAGCCACTAAATTGAATCTATTATCCCAGCCGCCAGAATCCCATTCTCTCGAGATATCTACGGTTGTAGCACCGTCTGTTGCATCTCCAATATTGGTTAGAATAGAATTGATTCCGCTTCCGGGCACTACTACAAGATAGCCGACCCTTGTTTCAGGGTGGTATTCACCTGAGGATGTGAATATTCCATTTGTCCCAGATAAGTCTGTAAATCGACTAGAATCTGATAAACGTGATTCTATATTACTAATATTGAGTACTTTAGGAATAAATTCTCGGTTATGGGATATCGATTCATCATAAGCACCTTTGGAATCAAAATCGCAATTTTCTGAACTGGGCGTACCGGTGACATTGAATTTTACCCAACCTGCAGTTTCATCCGTTGCTATCCAAGACACATTCCATTGTGTTGTTGTACCTAGGTTGGAGTCGATTGCTCGCCAAATATATCCGCCATCATCCAATGCTGCTGAGGCTCCTGCTGCAGAACTTTGGAAGTAATCGAAACATTGCATTGAAGTGTCTAAATCATGTGTCCTCATAGTAGAATCATCAGGCATATGAATTCCATTTGCGCCCCACTCCTTCAACTCATCCTCATCGGGAGACAACTCGTTTGCAAGTGGCCTAGCATCGTATGATAATCCGTATTCTAATGCCTTACTTCCTAATTTTAAAGACGATTTTTGGAATGTATGGCTCATAGTCAACTCGCCTTCTGGAAGAACATAATCTCCAAGAAGTTTGGTTGTTGTCGAACAACCTTGACGATTACTATCGCTTCCTGAAATAACAACGTCAACAGTTTGTCTTGTAGCCCATGGATTGCCTTCTTCGACCCATAGAGTCATGCTTGCTGAACCTAAACAGTAATCTTGAACATCCTTGTTGGTTGCTACAATTTTCCACATCTCTGTTGAGCCTAATTCTTCAGTACCCAAAACTCTCCAATCCCATCCAAGCCTAGAACCTGTGGCTCCGTCATCGATGTAGTCATTCGCTAGCAATTCTTGTAACTCAACCGGTTGTACTAGTAGCGAAAACCCTGGAGAAATAACTTCCAAGTCTCCAAAGAATCCTCCAACTCCATAAGACATCAAAGTGCCTTCATATGAATCTTCAATGTTGAGGTTCCAGTCTACTTTGGTGCCGAGGCTTGCTCTTTCTCTAAGTTCTGTCCACTTAGTCGAAGTTATATCGGCTGTTCCACTAACACTTGCTGGAAAATCTGAACATCCATTAGAGCCTGGGATTGAAGATTGTAAATGACGTTGAATGGTGAAACTATCGAAGTCATAAGATGATACAGACTCTACCGATAACCAACTCATTCCTTGTCCTCCTCGGACACTTACTGCGCCGACTCTGTCATTAGAGGTTTGAGAGACCAATTGGTCTGTTCCTCCATCGGTGATTGATACATCGCCAGAACCATCAAACATCATTCTTAATTTACAAATATCATCTTCGGTTTCAATCTGGTCTAATACTAAGTCAAGAAAACCTTCTGTGGCCATAAAATCGCCATCTGAAATAGTATAGGTCATCTCATCTCCATAGCGTAATTGATCGGCGGTAAATGGCTCTAATTGAGCACTAAAGTAATACCACCCTCCTGCTCCAAGAATTATCAAAACTAATACTGCTGCCGCAACTTGAGGCCTCTTAACCATCTCAACCAATGTGGTTGGTTTTTGTAGATTTGGAGTTTTTGATTCTACAGGCTTTATCGTTGTTTTGGGTTTTTCTATTTTTTCACTAATCTCAACAAGGTCAGCGTCCAATATCTCGGCTTCCAAAATTTCCTCTGCAGGCTTTTGTTTGATCGGTTCGGAAACCTCTGGTTCAACCTCAGGAGTAATCGTATCATCATCTTCAAGAGAAAATACAACTTCATCATCTATCGCTTCATCATCGTTAATCACAACGCTGAGAGATGACAAGCCCAACTCCTCTCGGTCTAATCCCGAATCTAGTAAGCGTTGTAATAACTCAGATTTCTTACCAGAAGTTGCAAGGTCATTGAGAACACACAACGCCTTCAATTTGGCGACTGTTAGTGTTGATGTCAAATCGTCGGCCATGCCCCTTCCCATATAGGCGTCAGTAATGCCCCCTTTCAAGGATAGTGCTCGATGTATCTTAATCGTGCTATTTCAGAGAAGAAATCAATTATTCATTCTTGATATGGCGTATAAGTTCCATCTTCCGATTGAACATAGATGGTTTGCTCATAAGTTCCATCTGCCATCTTTCGATAGAAATATCCGTTTCCAGCAGGTTCAAACACAGAATCATCAGTTTGTGAAATCACTTCAGGAACCACTTCTTCCTTGACTTCTGCATTAGATGGAGGTGGACCGCTACGTTTTGGTGAATCGGTTGCGGTAGAAATTGAACTCTTAGGAGGCCCACTACGCTTTTCCTGTTTAGGTGGCCCCGAAGGTCCTGAAACAGACTTTGGCGGTCCTGAAGGTCCCACTGCGGATTTAGGAGGTGCTCCTCCTGGCCCCTGTGAGATTCTTTCGGCTGTAGCCGCCTCTACTGCTAATTTTTCTTCTTCAATTCTCTCTTGTTCCAGTATCTCATTAACTCTAGACCTCTTATTTAGCAAACCTAGGATTGCATAAATTGAAACACTGAGGAAAATAAAACCAGGAATGCCTGCAATTACTTGATTAGGCCATAATTTACCTTTAGCTTTCAGTTCTGTATTCTCTTTCAGAACATTTCCTTGGTCATTAACAAATTGTACTTTTACGCAGTGCTGACCCATGTCTAAATTAAATTCAAACGTATAAGTCTCGCCTTCAAGGGGTGACTTTTTCGATAAATATTGATAATCATGACTATTTCCTTGTTTGGCGGTTTGCTGGAAATCACTAACCTCCAATGACTGACAATTGTCTAATTTCAAAACATATGCTTCAAGTATCACATTTGAAGAGACCGACGGTGCCCTAACAACTTCAACTTCTAACTCAAAAGGAACATCCAGCAAATCTTCGCCGGAAGCAGATGGGCCCCAAACAAAACCGATATCTTTCTCCGCAGCCCCCCATAATCCATCATATGGTACATTAGTAGTCATAGGAAATAGAGCGAATCCAAACATCACGACTGTAATTCCAACAAAAAGAAAAACGCTCCACTTCGAACGTTTCAACTCTGCTTCTAATTTTCCTAAAGATTCTTCAGGTTGCTCATTTTGTTGAACTGAAGATTGTTCCTCAACTACTTCTTCGGCTTCATCTGCGTGAGAAGTTTGCTCAACCATGTCGTTCTCTTCTTCGTCGGACATATCCCTTGCGATTTCAATCCAGCACTTGAAAGGCGCGATAATAGATTTTTCAAGAATAATAAGCGATGATATCAAAAAGAAAGAGTTTTACCCGCTCATATGGACATCAGACTTGCTGTTTTATCGCGTGGTCCGCGATTATACAGTACTAGGCGTCTTGTTGAAGAGGCAAAAAAGCGAGGAATCGATGTTTTTGTTGCAGACCCAATGAAATTTTCTCTTTACGTTGCTGATGGCTCAATCGATATCCAGTACATGGGCAAACCATTCATAGCAGATGCCGTAATACCAAGAATTGGTCATTCGATAACCAAACATGGTGTAGCTTTGCTAAGACACCTTGAACAGTTGGGAATTTGGACCGCAAATACAGGTCAAGGAATTATTCAAAGCCGTGATAAACTTCATGCCTCCCAAATTTTAGCCAGAAATAAAATACCTGTACCACGCACTACTTATGTAAGAGATATTATTGATGTAGAATCTGCAATAGACTTTGTCGGGGGATTCCCTGTTGTGATAAAGGTAACACAAGGGACACAAGGGCAAGGTGTATTCCTCAGACATACTCTACACGAGGCTTGCAGCCTTGTACAAGGACTATTGTTGACTGGAAAATCTGTTTTAGTTCAGGAATATATTGCTGAATCTCATGGCAAAGACATTCGCGCATTGGTTGTTGGTGACAGAGTTGTTGCAAGTATGAGACGACGAGCACGTGGGCGTGAATTTAGAAGTAATTATCACCTAAACGGAACTGTCGAAAAAGTTGACTTACCTCCTGAATACGAAGAGCAGGCATGTCGTGCAGCCCGTGTTTTGGGCCTTCATGTGGCTGGAGTCGATTTACTTGAAGCAGAGCATGGCCCTCTGGTTCTTGAAGTCAATTCCTCGCCAGGTTTAGAAGGAATTGAAAAGGCAAGTGGAGTAAATGTATCTGGGGAAATAGTTGATTTTGTAGCTAGCCAAACCGCTTTCTCAGAAGTAGATTTAGACCAACTACTACGAACTGTTCCAGGCTCTGGAGTTCTTTCTCTTCAATTAAGAAATCATCCAAACCTCGTTGGCCAGAAAATTTCACAAATTTTCAATAAAGGTTCCGATATTCCCGTATTTGCCCTTTCTAGAGAAAATAAATTGATCTGGAACCCTACTGACGATTTATTGTTGAGATATGATGATGTAATTGTCTGCTATGGAGACTTAGCTGAACTTAGAGCATCGATTAAGAATGCAATCATTGGAGTTTCAAAAACTGACTTTGAACTTAGTGAGAAAGAAGAATCAAATGCATGATGTTCTAAACATCATTCTTAACAAACTTCAATAAAGTATGAACTGGACTTATCTCTATGGGAGGAGTTGGCTCTAGAGCGATAGTTCTGACTATTGTTTTCTTACTATCTTCTCAATTTCCCTTTTCAAATTCCTCTTTGAACGAAGAAGCACAGCAATTTTTTACAGAACAAGAAGTGATTTCATCAACTGAAGTTCGTGTTCATAATCTCGGGGGAGACTGGAATGAAAATCAGGTATTAGAGTGGTCTCCAAATCATCTTGAATATAATCGAACTATCCAATTCTCTATACTTATTGAGGGCATTAATTCGACAGAGAGTATTGAATCGATGACGCTTAACATGACTTGGATTTACAATGTTAGTACAGGCGACCCTTTGTTGAGTGAAAACTTGAGTATATCTGAGCTCGAGACTCATGAAAATGGATTATTTATGTATTATAATTATACATATCCATTAGATATTTATCATGATGAGTATAATATTACCCTAGATGTCGTAGATAGTGGAGGCATATTGCACACTTTTGAGCATAAAGGAATCAATGTAATCGCTTATGACATGCATTTAGAACCAATCTCAATAGATTTTGACAGTAAGTTATTATTTGCAAATAATCAAGTTACCTCTTTAGAATTATTCATTCAAAATACTGGTTCGGTTTATACTGATATTGAGTTTGATATTATTTTACTAAGTCAATTGCCAAGCAACTGGAACCCCCCAAATCTATTCATATCCGATTCAGACCTAAGTGGAGGGCAAAACTCTACCGCATTATTTGAATTTCAAGCGCCTAATGATGCTTATCCTTCAAAGGACCCAATGCCTGTAATCGAATTCCAACTCATTGCAGAATTTGAAGACTTTACCGGTCAAATGGTAGAATTTTATAATGCCAATTATTCTTTAGAAAGTGAACTTGTACCCTTAGAATCTTACGCAAATATCTCAGTATTTCGAACAAATTTTAGTACTGACTTAGTTAAGAATAATTATCAGCAAACCGACTCTAATGCTAATATTTTTGAAACTTCTCTAGTTTCTTTTAACAGCCTTAGCATGGATTTTTTCTTTGATATCCAAAATTACGGTTATAGCAAATCTACATTTGAATTGAATGTTTCCTCATTGAATAGCATTGACATTGAAATATATTCTCAATTTGATGAAGAACGCCCATTACTACCTGAAGATGGAGGGTTGACAATTAATGATGTTGAACCTTTAGAAATAATTTCTTTCCGCTGCCATATAAACTTCTCAATCGAAAATCAAATCGATATATATCCAATTAGTATTTCAGTGAATAATTCAAATTCAGATGAAATATTCGATTTAGATATGAGCATCTATTTTATAACAATACCAAATATCTTTTTCCCATCTTCAAATATTAGTATGCCAAATTATTTGCAGAATATTTCAACTTTACAAAACGAAAGTTTAGAACTATTCTTAATAATACCATGGAATTCTATTTTTGAAACATCTTTTTTCCAAAATAATTGGGTAATGGACGTCTCTATTATAAATTCTGAATTTGAAATTGTTTCGGAATTAGAATTTTCTCTAATGGAAAATAATACATTATTATCAATTCCTTATATTTTCAGTATCGTTCAAGACCAATTTTTCAAAATTAATATCGATATTGGTGAAGACGTAAATATTGGTGATTATTATATCAATATAAAGATGGAACAAATAAATGATGAGGATGTACTAATTTATGAAAGCCAAGTCGAACTTTCGGTTCTAGAAAATACCTCGCTAAGTGAACCAAACCAAAATAATTCAAATAATGATACT
>MDTB01000668.1_pt1 | contig 16312 bp, 11 predicted proteins | sample 811161 | NCBI WGS metagenome assembly MDTB01 (sample SAMN05326650, study PRJNA326480) | marine metagenome | isolation source: seawater | place: Mediterranean Sea | collected 2009 | reverse complement strand
GCTGTATCAGGCGGTGCTGGTCTGCTCACTTGGTGTGGTGATTGCCCTGGGGAGTGTTCTGCACCTGCTGCTGCTGATCGCTCTCGCCATGGTTCTGCGCGGCAAGGCCAAACGCGAAGAGAAAGCCTTGCTGGCCAAGCATCCCGGCTATGCCCAATACCGCCAGAGCGTCCCGGCCATCGTTCCAGGAGTGCCTGGCCTTGACTGGCGCCGCTAAGCCAAATCAACTCAGCGGCAGGTCATGCTGAAATACGGCGTTTTTCGGGGGAAGGATGACGCTTGGAGTCAGCAACCGCAGGGGAATCATCCTCGCCGGGGGCAGTGGCACCAGGCTGCATCCGATCACTCAGGCCGTTAGCAAGCAGCTGCTCCCTGTTTATGACAAACCGATGATCTACTACCCGCTCAGCACTTTGATGCTGGCGGGTATCCGGGAGGTGCTGATCATCACCACCCCCCACGACAAGGAGGCGTTTATCCGTCTGCTGGGCGATGGCAGCCGCTGGGGAATGGAGATTCGCTACGAGATCCAGCCGAGTCCGGACGGTCTGGCCCAGGCCTTCCTGATCGGGGCCAGCTTCTTGGGCGATGCCCCGGCAGCTCTGGTTCTCGGAGACAACCTGTTCCATGGCCACGACCTTGTCCCCCAGCTCATCTCAAGCGACCAGCGTGATCAGGAGGCTTCTGTCTTCGCTTACCCGGTGAGCGATCCCGAGCGTTATGGGGTCGTCGAATTCGATGCCAACGGCAAGGTACTCAGCATCGAGGAAAAGCCCGAGACACCAAAAAGCCGCTACGCCGTCACAGGCCTTTACTTCTATGACAACTCAGTGGTTCCCAGAGCCCGTATGGTTCGGCCGTCGGGCAGGGGAGAACTGGAGATCACAGATCTCAACCGCATGTACCTCGAGGAAGGTTTGCTCAAAGTTGAGCTGATGGGCCGAGGCATGGCCTGGCTGGACACGGGTACCTGCGACTCACTTAATGACGCTGGCAGCTACATCCGAACCCTCGAACATCGCCAGGGCCTGAAGGTCGGCTGCCCGGAAGAGGTGGCATGGCGCCAGGGCTGGATCAACGCCGGGCAGCTGGAGGTGCTCGCTCAACCTCTCAAAAAAAGTGGTTATGGCTCATACCTGCTGCAGCTGCTCGATGAAAACGTGAGCGATCACGCAGCCCTGCAGAGCAGTCTGGGGGGCACCAGTGGACGTTGAACAGCTGACGACAAAGGACGGAAGGACGATCGAGGGGCCGCTTCTGATCAAGCCAAAAGTGTTCGGTGACGAACGGGGTTGGTTCTTTGAGAGCTGGAATCGGCGACGTTTCGATGCAGCTGTTGGTGAACCCGTGGTCTTTTCACAGGACAACCACTCACGTTCAGTTCAAGGCGTGCTGCGCGGACTTCACTACCAGTTGCCCCCTGAACCTCAGGCCAAATTGGTTCGTGCCAGCCAGGGCGTGATTTTTGATGTTGCCGTCGACATCCGCCAACACTCCCCGACATTCGGGTTGTGGGTCGGAGCTGTGCTCAGCCAGGCGAATGCTCATCAGCTTTGGATTCCAGAAGGATTTGCCCATGCCTTCCTCACACTCAGCCAAGTGGCGGAGGTGCAATACAAGGCCCGAGGCTTTTGGAATCGCGACTGCGAGCGATCAATACGGTGGGATGACCCCGGTCTCGCCATCAGCTGGCCTCTTGATCGTCTGCAGGGCGCTGAGGTCAACCTTTCGGCAAAAGACGCCGAGGCACCTTCACTCAACAACGCCGCCACGGCGGGGGACATTTTCGAATGAAGGTGTTGTTGACGGGCGCTGCCGGGCAGCTTGGTCACGCGTTGCTGGCCAGCAGACCAGCGGAGGTTGAACTAATTGCCACCAGCCGCGAGCAGCTCGATCTGGCCGATGCCGCGGCCTGTCGAAATGCCGTCCAACTGCATCGACCGGACTGGGTCGTGAATGCCGGGGCCTACACCGCCGTCGACAAGGCGGAATCGGACTCAGCGTTGGCCATGGCTGTGAATGCCGAGGCACCACGAGTCCTGGCCGAAGCGCTGGCGGAATTAGGGGGTTCCCTGCTGCAGATCAGCACAGATTTCGTCTTCGATGGCAGCCAAGGGACTCCCTGCAGGGTTGATCAGCCGCGCCAACCCCTTGGCGTTTATGGGGAGAGCAAGGCGAAGGGGGAAGAAGCCGTGGAGGACGTGTTGGGAGGCGCTGGACAGGGAGTGATCCTTCGCACCAGCTGGGTGATGGGTCCCACAGGCCGCAACTTCGCTCTTACCATGCTCCGCCTCCATCAGGTGAGGGATGAGCTCCGTGTTGTTGCCGATCAGGTGGGCTGCCCTACGAGCACGCTGACCCTGGCGGAGGCTTGCTGGCGAGCCGTCGCCACCAGGAACCGTCCATTACCCGCACGCATGCACTGGAGCGATGCCGGTGCTGCAAGCTGGTACGACGTTGCCATTGCGGTCGGTGAACTGGGCGCGGAACTTGGCCTCCTCCAGAATCCGGCCAGCGTCGAACCGATCAGCACCGAGGACTACCCCACACCAGCGCGGCGGCCGAGTTACTCGTTGCTCGACTGCGCAACCAGTCGCAAGGCCCTTGGCCTGGAAGGACAACACTGGCGCAGTGCTCTTCGCGATGTCTTGAAAGCCATCCCGAGATGACCACAAACCAAAACGACAACGCAATGCCTTCAACCAGAGAGTTGCTGGGAACCAGGCTGCGCGTTCTGGTGACTGGTGGGGCTGGCTTCATCGGAAGCGCTGTCGTCCGTCGGCTTCTGGAGGACAGCGATGCGCTGGTCTTCAACCTCGACAAAATGGGCTACGCCAGTGATCTCACCAGCATTCGACGAGTGCTAGAGAACCTGGGATCAGAGGCAGAAGCTCGCCATCAACTGCTGCAGGTTGATCTCTGCGACGGAGCCGCGGTGCAGGACGCTGTGGATCGCGCCGATCCCGATCTGGTGATGCACCTGGCAGCCGAAAGCCACGTGGATCGTTCGATCTCAGGCCCCGACGCCTTCATCAGCAGCAATGTGAACGGGACCTTTCATCTGCTTCAAGCCGTTCGCAGACACTACGCATCCCTTCCTGAAGAGCGCCGATCAGGTTTTCGGCTCCACCACATCAGTACGGACGAGGTTTTTGGTTCGCTGGGAGCCGAAGGGCGGTTTTCAGAAACAACGCCCTACGACCCCCGCAGTCCTTACTCCGCCAGCAAGGCAGCCAGTGATCATTTGGTGAGTGCCTGGCATCACACCTTCGATTTGCCGGTCGTATTGACGAACTGCTCCAACAATTACGGACCATGGCAGTTTCCGGAGAAACTAATTCCTGTGGTGACCCTGAAGGCGGCGGCCGGCGAGGAGATTCCTCTCTATGGAGACGGCCTCAACGTCCGCGATTGGCTCTATGTGGACGACCACGTGGATGCCCTGCTGCTGGCGGCATGTCGAGGGCGTTCCGGTCGCAGCTACTGCGTTGGTGGTCATGGCGAGCGCACCAATCGCGAGGTGGTTGAGGCCATCTGCGCCGAACTCGACACGGCGCAAAACGACCATCTCCCTCACGCAGATCTGATCCGTAGGGTCAGCGACCGACCGGGACACGACAGGCGCTATGCCATTGATCCAACGCGCATCTCAACGGAACTTGGCTGGCATCCCCGTCACGATTTCCGCAGTGGCCTGGAACAAACAGTGCGTTGGTATCTCGAGCACCAGGACTGGTGCCAAAAGGTTCGCAACCGAGCCCAGTACGACGGAGGGCGGTTGGGAAGCGTGACGTGAACGGAGCCGACACCATGCGCTACTTCCAGGTGAGGCTGAACGAGACGATCAGCTGTGCGACCTATCAGCCTCTACGTATCAGCCACGAGGGAGCCACATCAATTCTGTTTCTGCCCTTCGGAGAACAGACCATCACCCTGGCTGGCTCCCCTTCGGATTATCAGTTCGAGCAGCTGGGATCACCGGACAGCGACAACGAACGACTGTCGTTCCGCTCCGATTTGACTGAAGCCATCACATTGCTGGACTTAAGCCACTGGCTGTTCCAGCGCAGTTCCCGGGTGAACACACCACGAGGATCTGCGGCGTTACGACTCAACAGCGAATGGAGCACCAGCGAACTCGTCGCCAATCTGCACAGCATTTACCTGAATCATCTGACTCAACCGGATGCTGAGTTTGAACTGACCTGCAGAGCCCAGTCGACGGTCTCCTGTCAATCCATCGTCGAACTGGCGCGCTCTTGCCGCGGCCTTTACGAGGCAGCCAAGGTTCTTGAGCTCATGGACGTGACTGATGGCCAGGCCGTCGACGTCATCATCCCGGCCTACGGCCAAGCTGCTTTCACGCTTCGCTGCATCGCCTCAGTCCTGCGGGATCTGCTGATCAGTCGACAGCATCTCCTCAACCGCTTCGACGTGAAGATCAAAGTTGTGGACGATGCCCATCCACAACAAGACGGCCATGTTGTTCTCCAGCAACTGGCTAACCAAGGCTGCCTGGATTTTCAGGTGAACAGCACCAATCTGGGATTTCTCGAGAGTTGCAATCAGGCAGTCGCAAGGAGTCGGCAGGACAGTTTTGTCGTCCTCCTCAACAACGACATTGAAGTATTACCCGGCTGGCTGCTGGGACTGCTTGAGACGTTTGAGCAACAACAACACGTAGGCCTGGCGGGATCCAAACTCATCTACCCAGATGGCCGGCTGCAGGAAGCAGGCGGCATTGTCTGGCGCGATGGATCAGCCTGGAATTACGGACGATTGAAAAATCCGGCCGATCCAGAGTTCAACTATGCCAGAGGCGCGGATTACATCAGCGGAGCTTCGATCATGGTGAAGCGTTCCCTTTGGGACGATATCGGAGGGTTTGATCGTCGCTATGTGCCGGCCTATTACGAAGACACTGATCTGGCCCTCACGATCCGCGAGAGAGGACTGAAGGTGATTTTTCAACCAACCTCCCAAGCGATTCACCACGAAGGTATTTCCAACGGAACGGATCTGGGGCAGGGAATCAAGGCTTATCAAACAGCCAATCAAATTAAATTCCTCGACAAGTGGAAAGATCGGCTTGGATCCCATCAAGTCAATGGTCAGGACCTTGGACTCGCTAAAAACCGCGGAAGTTTAGGCAACATTTTGGTAATCGAGAATCTCCTTCTTGATCCTGAAGGCGACGCAGGGTCCTTGTTCATGATGAATTACTGCCTGGCCCTTCAGGAGCTGGGGTATGCCATCAGCTATGTGCCGATGGACAACTTCTGCAGAATGGATGACAAAGCTCTCCTCATGGGAGCGAGGGGCATCAACGTTCTTGCACATCCACAAGTTGAATCATTGGATGATATTTTTGAAAAAGAACAGCGACATTTCGATCTAATCCTGATCGCAAGACCTGGAAACATCCGCCACCTCGCAACCTTAAAACAACGAACGCCAGAGACACCAGTCGTCTATTTCACCCACGATCTACATTTCCTGCGCACACAGAGGACAGCAGACAATCTCAGCGATTTAAAGGAACAACGAGCAATCCTCAGAAAGTCGGATCGACTCAAAACACTTGAAACGGAGATTTTTAGGACTGTCGACCTAGTGCTGCATATCAGCGAAGCAGAGGACGCAGTCGCTCAGGACCTTGAACCCCATACCTCCGTGGTGCTGCATCCAGTGGTGTCTGCCCCGTCACAACGTCGCCATCACAACGAGCGCGCAAACGCGACCTCCGTTTTGTTCGTCGGAAACTTTGCCCACGCGCCAAACATCACTGCGGCAATCTGGCTTGTGAACACAATCTGGCCATTGGTAATAGCCCAACGTCCAGACCTTCAACTTCTGATTGTCGGCAAAAACCCGCCGAACGATCTCAAGAGCGATGAGTCGGTGGAGATTCTTGGATACGTGGATAACCTCAGCGAACTACTGAACTCCGTCGGGCTAGGCGTCGCTCCTCTGCTCGAGGGCGCAGGCGTTAAAGGCAAAGTTCTGAGCGCTCTGGCGCACGGTCTACCGATGGTGACCACAAGCATTGGAGCCGAGGGAATCATCAACAACGAGCGCCACTGCGATGCCATCACACAAGCAGACAGCACTGAAGCTTTCGCCGCAGAAATCCTGGCTTACTTCGAACTCAACCAGGAAGAGCATCAACGTCGAGCCGACAATGGCAAACAATTTATCGACGAACATTTCAGCTCATGCTCACTGATCAACCGATTTATCTCAATGCTCACAACGCTCAACTTGCCATATCACAACAACACATCTAGCTTCATTCCTTATCAGCCACGCAGCAGCGATCGTCGTTACAACCATACAAACAGTTTCAACCACTGGTCACACCCATTGGCTTGATTTCATCAAGCCGTTGATGCAATGTAGCGTCATCTTTCTGGGACGTCACCAGAATTTCGCGAACATCTAGTGCAACAGTGAGCAAGTGTCGCTCGTTAGACGAGAGGTCTTTTGCATCTTCCTGGCCCGTTTGCCGTTGCATTGAAGGATCAACGAAGCTCGCAGCATCTTGTTCCAGGGGCTCCTCTGAACGTGGCTCAAACAACAGGCGCTGACAACGCAGCAAAACCGAATCTGAGCGTCGAATCAGATCATCGAAATCAATGATCAGCCGCCGTTGATCCCGTGTATGACGCTCAGCCTCGAGAACATGCGCGATCCACAAAGCGAGACCTCGCTCGAGACTGGTCCCCTGGGCCTTGCGAAGAGAACGTGCCACGGCCAGGGGGTGACGCACCGGGATCAGAAACGAGAGCTGTGCTGCCGATACCTGCATCAGTGGCCGCAGGCCTTCCATCAGAACGCACAACCTCGGATCCTTGATCACTGGATGCTGCGTGCCCTGGCAGGTTGCTGTGAGCTGAGCAACCAACAGCCGTTGCCAACACGCCGCCTCTGGTGTGTGGACCCAACCGGATGGCAGGGAGTCACTGGAGGACCAATGCCGTCCCAGTTGATCAAAGAGTCGGTCATTGACCTGCATCAATCCTTCCGACTCCCAATACCCCTTGAGATTGATCACATCATCCGGACGATCCATCAGGTCATCCGGAACATCGAGGCCGGCCTTCGCCAACATCCCCGTCAAGGCAGACGTCCCGCTGCGATGCATTCCCAACACAAAGGTCAGCTGTTGAGGCAAGCCACCAAAGCGGATCGCTCGATACCAATCGGTCTGCAACTGCAGTACCGATGGGAGCTCAGACATCATGCGAGCGCGCAGGTGACTGATGCACTCCTCCGAGAGGACATGATCAACAACGCGGCAGAGCATCACCAGCTGAGACAAGGCCTGATCGAGGTGTTGATTCGCCTGCTGATCGAGATCAAGGAGCAGATAACGACAGGCCAGCTGCAGATGCTCCCTGTAGAGCAGCACACCAATCCTGAGTTGCTCATTTCGTGGGCCAATCCACCCGGATTCAGCAATGAACCTGGTGTCCATCGGTGGCGGCAGAGCCACCAGTGCCTCAAACAAGCCCTGTTCGTCTTCTCTCGTTTCAGAGGAAGGCTGCCAGCGTGGATTCCAGAAGCCAGTCAGCAGTTGCTCGAGGAGCTCAACAACCTCTGTGGTTTCCATCGTCAATCGCTCCGATCCTTCCCCCAGCGCGCCACCAGGTCCGTCAGAAGATTCAGCTGAGCGGCCGATGTTGCGACAAATGATTCCTGCTGAAGAGCCTGCAACTGCAATTCAGCCTCACGACGATCCCAGCGGGTCTGGAGCTGCTCCAGCTCCTCACGATGCGCTTCTTTCATCTGAACCTGCACCTCTGCCATCTGAACCTGCTCATCTGCCAGATGCTGTTTGAGCTCATCACGCTCCGACAGAACCTGTTGGAGTTGTTGATCCATCAGTTGGAGTTGTTGGCCCATCAAATGACGGCCTTTCATCTGTTCATCCCGTTCCAAAACAAGTTGTTCCCGTTGCGTCTGGAGACGATCCAGCTGAAAACGCAGCATCAGTACCCCCGGACGCTGCCAGAGCACATCTCTATCTGAGGGACGAAATCCCAGCGGTTCGATTTGAGCCTGCAAAACCGATGCCCAGTTCAGATCAGCCGAGGGACTCTTCAGGTCGATGATCTGAAGACGTTCCAACCAGTCACCGGCACTGGCAAGCGCCGCCACCGGGTCCCCCTGCCGCACCACCAGACATCCCGTCTGATGCTCCTCCAGAGGTAAGTCGGCGGCCTCGAGCAGGTGATGCAATGCGCGGCCAGGAAGCGTCTGTTGTTGAAGACAGATCAGGTTGGGATGCTGCCCAGACCAACTCTCCAGAGAGAGGCCGCCATCAAAGCGGCGGTCGTTGTATGAAAACCACTCCACCATTTGGCCCTCAGCAGCCGAAACAACAGCGCACAGGAAGCGACAGGGAAAGGAGAATTCGCGATGGAGGAGATCCGTCTGCAGGCGATCGAGGCTTGCCTGATCGGAATCGATCACCAGCGTCGGACCGTCAGGAAGGTGATCGACGAATTCAGGAGCACCCAGATGCACATGGAAATGTTTGGCTGGGTTCATCCAAAGGATCCACGCGGAGCCAACTTAAGGTTTTCATGCCATGTGGGACTCCCGGTGAGCAACTGGTCCTCTCCCTTCCCCCTGAGTCCAGAGCTTCAAAAGCTTCTTGAAGCAGCCGGCTTACAACGTCACAAGGGCGATCCGGCCAAGGCGAATGGGGCATTGCTCCTGATCTACCGCCATCCCGCATCAATCCTGGAGCACTGGCGTGACAGTGACGCCAAACCACTGCGGATCAGCATGATCCTCAAGGGCTATCAGCAACTGCTATCGCAACGTGATCAGGGAACCCTTGTGGCTGACTGGCGCCTGGAGGGCTTGAACACAGACCAACTGATCGATTGGAGCAACGGAACAGCCACACCTGGAAGCATCAGTGAATTGCCAGGGATCACACCATTGGCACGGCTTGTCCTTGTTGAGCTGCTCAGGGCGCAACCCTCACTGATCAGTGTCTACCAAGACCTTGAACTGCATGCTGAGCTGTTTGGCACACAAGCCGACAGCGATCTGCTCCAACGGCTGCGTCAACCAGACGATCCCGATGCACTGCTGCAAACCTGGTGCACATCGCGCCGCTCCAACGACAGCTGGGAATCCGATGACCAACGCCTGAGGCGGCTGGAAGAGGACCTCGAGCACTACGTGCTCTTGAGCCGAGAGCAAAATGCCATGCTGAGCGAGCAACAAACCATGCTCGAGCGAACACTGGAGCTAGCCAGTGATCGAACGGCTGCAGATCAGATCTGATGGCTGTCACGCCATTGCTGCAGGTTTACCGACAGCATCTGGCCGAGGCTGACTTTCACAGGGCAAAACTTCAGCTGGATGCCATTGAAGATGCGCATGCCTCGCAAAGGGAATTTGACGACCTGATTGCCGCAGAGCGGGAGCGTCTGGAACAACTGGGGGTTGTTTTATCTCCAGCTCACTATCACCACGACCAGCTCTTCACCAGCAGGAATGAGTCGTCCCCCATCGAACGCCAACGGCTCGGAGCGCAGCACGATTGGTACATGAATGCCGAACTGGAGGAGTGCCTTGTTCGACACTGGCGTGATGCAACGTTCGAGATCGCATCAGCCAAGGTCCAAACCTTGCTTGTTCTTGGCAACAACTTCAGTCTCAGCACTGGGGTCTTCCGGCCGATCTCCCATTATCTGAACTTTCTTTATCACCTCGGCGGCATCCGACTCTGTTCAGTGCAACTCAAGGTGGATGCCAGCCTGCAAACGATTGACGAGTTGCTGGACAAGCACGACATCGTGTTGATCAATGGCTTGCAGCAGATCTGCAATGTGATCCACCTCGCTGATGCCGTGAAGCGGCGAACACGAGGGCGACCTGTTTACGGATACCTGCACGAAACCCGCTGGATTCTCGACCGCTTGCCTGAGGACCAGAAAAAACGCATTCGCGCCCTGCTGCCCTGTTTGGATCTACTGCTTTGCTGCGACAGACAGATCGATGATTTCGCATCCTATGGATCCCCAAGAAGCCAGACGGTTATTCACAACCCGACCCTTCGTTGTTCACCTCCGACACCCCCGCAACGATCGATCAGGCGAACTGGACAGATCCTGATGAGTGGAACAATTAAAGAACGGAAAGGGATCGCTTTTTACAACACATGTGCTGACTCTTTGAGCTCAGAAGGGCTGGAATTCCACTGGGCAGGACAGCGTCGCGAACAGATGATTGCACCTTCAGGCAAGGTTGTGCATCATGGCCATCTTCAGCATCAGCCTCTGCAGAGGCTGATGCGCCAGTCCGATGTCTTTTTTCTGTCATCACTGGAAGACACCTTTCCGCTTGCTGCCGTTGAGGCCTATTTGAGTGGCTGCAAACTTCTTCTGCCCCGCAGTACTGGGCTGGTTGATGTGATGGAAGGGCGCCAGGGCGTTCTCATCTATGAGGAACACAAACTCGATCATGTAGGCCCTCAACTGCGTCAACTCATCCAGGAACCAGCTCCAACCCAACAGCAACGCCATGCCATCGCTCAACAACTTGGACTGGAGGCTTTCCTGGGCAGACTTCATGGCCCACTGATGCGGTCCTGTTCCAGCCAAGGAGCAGTTGATGAACAACACAAACCAAGCATCGCAGTCATTGCGCATCTGTTTTATACGGATCTTGGTTTTGAGCTAGTGCGTCAGCTTGAAGCCGTGGCGGGCTCGAGAACAGACTTGTACATCACCCTCCCCGTTCACAAGGTGTCCACAGGTTTGATGCAGAAGTTGCAGTCGATCCTGAAGCAGCGATTCCGCAAGGTTCAGCTTCTGCCGGTTTCCAACAGAGGCATGGACATCGGTCCCTTTTTTGAAGTCATCCGTGAACTGTTGAAAAGTGAGGAACCGCTCCCTGACTATCTCCTCAAAATCCACATGAAAAAGTCCCTTCGTGTTTCAGGAGCACGCAAAGGGCGTCGATGGCGCAATGGCTTGCTTGATGGCCTCCTGGGAGATCGGCGCAACGTGAACACCATCCTGGAGACGTTTGCAGACAATCCCAATCTCGGACTACTGGCTCCACAGACGTTTCTGATGTCTCGCAGCCGACGTGATCAGCGCGAAGGCTGCAATGACGAGCTGGTGAACGACCTGTTACAACGGCACGACCTCCACCACGATCCGGGCCGCCCGTTTGTGAGAGGGAGCATGTTCTGGGCCCGCAGCAGCATGCTGATCCCCGAGTTGGCTGCCGCTCCCTTACCAAGCTCCGATGATTTTGAAGCGGGGCATGCCTCTGATGGATCCCTGGCCCATGCCTATGAGCGACTGCTCTCCTATCTGCCGCAGCGCCATCATCCTGTTCACCCTCATCAAGCCGAGGCATCCTCCTGTTGAACAGAGGCCGCAGCATCCTCAACCAACCGCTGCTCCAGGAGCTCAAGACGCTTTCTGCTGAGTTCCAGAGAGACCCGCAGATCGAGAAGCTCCGTGCGGAAAGGGTCTGATTTGCCACGATCCAGGCGCTCTTTGAGGCGTTGCTCCAATCGGATCCGACAAAGACGAAACTCCGGATCCTCGGCTATCGCCTCCAGCATCAATTGCTCGGCCTTGTCTTTTGCAGATCGCTTGCCAGCCAGCAGCTCCTCCACCTCTTCCATCAACGTGTCCCTTCGAAGCAATCGCTCCGATCGGATCAAATTATTTCTGAGCCTGGGATGATCCAGACCAGCACGAAGCGCGCGACGCCCGAGGGCCACCACGGTGCGTTGATGCCCCTGCTGGCGCAGGTTCTGCATCTCTCTGATGCAGGCCCGTTGCAGAGCCTCCCCGTCCTGGCCTTCCGCAACGGACAGAGCCTCACCCAACAGGCCAGCTTTCCGGCACACCTTGAGCAACTCCTTGAGCAGTTCAGAGGCCGCCGTCGCATCAAGGATTTCTCCAGGACGTTCTGAGGTGGGACTCAGGCGTTGGTCGACGACACCCTGTTTTGCAGCGGCTTTGATGAGACGCTTGGCCAGATCGGAGCGACCTTCTGCCCGCAAGGCCTCGATCTCACGAACCAGTAGATCCAGGCTGGATTCACCCTCTGCCGGAGGATGATGCAGATATCGCGGCTGCCAGTTGTCGTCGCGGCAACAAAGCAGCAAAGGTTTCCGTCGCAATGCGGTTGAAGCCATCCCCGAGTCGATCGGAACCGCAGAAAGCGTACGAGCAAGCGCTAGAGCGGTCCTAGCGTGATCTGCAGGCGCAGTTGGAGATGCATAGCGGAGCTGATCGCCTGCAGAGCGCCCTGCAACTCAGCCAGGAGAAAGCTCAGCATGGGCCGCTGATTCGGCTTCTGCGTCGCTACCGACGCGAACAAATGGACGCGTCATCCATCCGCGCATCACTCAAGCCGAGGCATCAAGACCTCGACGAACGTTTCCTGCATCCCCAGCTTCTGCCTCCGGAATTGCTGGCCGCCCCTGAGATCTGGTCCCCGGAAGCAAGCGGACTGCACAACGAAGCTCTGCTTGCGGCTCATCCGGGCCTGACCTCCCCTGAGCAGTTGGTACGCAGTGGGCTTCTCAATCGCATCCTTCGTGGTGAGATCCCGCTCTATGACGACCTGCCGGCCCTGGCCATCGATGCTTACGCCGCCGAACTGCGTCAGCCGCAGCGCGCCCTGTGCCGTCAGCAGCTGTTAAGCGCTTTGACGCATCTCAGCCTGCATGGCCGTGATGGCTTCCGACGCGGTGAAGCCATCGCTGCCTGCCTTGATCTTTACCGTCCTGCCGCCGAGGACCAAAACCAGATCAGCCTGATGTGCTCGATCCAGCAGCCCTGGCTGGTGGTGATTGATGGTCAAAGGGCTGAAGCCTGCCGGCTAGGTCGCAGCAAGGGGTGGGACCAGGTCCTGACGGCGCCGATGGATGACCTGGGCAGTCTTTTCCGAGACATTGGCAGGTTGCACCCGGACACCCCAGTGAGTTTCTGTCACGTCAGCGATCAACTGGCGAACGACAGTCTCGATCAGCTGATGCATTCCTGGCATCAACAAGCAGGAATCAGCCTTTGCAGCAGCGATGAATGGATTGCCTGGAACCGAGCTGACTCCACTCGGTATGGCAATCGCCAGTGCCGCGTCAAAGCTCAGGTACCGAGGTTGATCACACGTGGAGGCCTGGGAGGCCTGATCACATTTCGGGCAGGCCACCTGATGGAGATCCACCCTCCGCAGTCTGTGAGCTGCATGCACGAACTTGTCCTGGCGCTGACGCTGCAGCTGATGGCCGGAGATCGAAACAGCGGGCACTGCAGCCAACCCCTACTGATTCGTTCCCCTGAACGGAATCCCACCGTCCTCGACGTCGCCTCTCCAGCCGAACGCCAACTGTTCACATCAGAACAAGTGGATGCGATCCATCGGATTTATACACAGCACGCAAGCTTGTTCCTTCAAGCAGGAGGCAGCCTGGAACCCCATCCCATGATCCCAGGTTGCCAGACATTTCGCTACGAGCCTGCCGACAATCCTCTTGTTTCCATCATCATTCCATTCAGAGATCAGGCCAAACTCACGCAGCAGTGCCTTGCTTCAATCAAGCTGCACGCAGGCTCAGTGAAGTACGAGATTCTCCTCGTCAATAATCAAAGCTCAGAGATCGAAACAAGAGAATGGCTTGATCAACTGAACGGCACTGAAGATATCAAAACCTTGGATTTTGATGGCGATTTCAACTTCGCAAGGATCAATAATCTCGCCCGACAAAGCTGTGAAGGCGATTATCTGCTGTTCCTTAACAACGACGTTGTCTTTCAATCCCCTGAAATCCTGAAACAGCTGATGAACCCATTCGCCTGTCGAAGCGTGGGCGCTGTTGGAAGTCAGCTGCGATATCCCGATAACAGCATCCAGCACAATGGGGTCGTGATGATTCGAGGAGAACGTCGTGCACTTCTTGAGCCAGGAAAGACCATCGATCATCCGGCGATTCTGGATCGCCTGACGCCATTGCAGGTTGAAGAAGAATTCAGTGCAGCCTCAGCGGCCTGCCTGATGATCAAAACACACCTCTTTGATGAGATCGGAGGCTTCAACGAATTATTTGCCGTGACATTCAATGATGTTGACCTGTGCCTAAGATTGCGTCAGCTTGGATACAGCGTGATGATCACACCCTACCCCTCAATCACACACTTTGAGAGCAAGAGTCGCGGCAAAGATCTTCAAGGCAGCGCCCTTGCAAGGCAGCAACAAGAGCAAGGATTATTGAGAAAGAATCATGGCGAGATCTACCAAAATGGAGATCCACTATGCAGCCAAGCCATTCATCCCCATTCCCGAACGTACAGCTTCCAAAGCGTGCACGAAACACCATCGTGTCCCACACACGAGCAGATTGTTTACTCATGGAAAAGAAATCAAAACCAAGCTTGGCGACAAAAAACTCTACTCTTTTATGCACAATACAGTTCTGATGGCTTCATTCGTAATGACATCCTTCCTCTTTTAAGCGCCTATCAAAAGCATGCAGACCTTGTCGTAATAGCGGCAACCCCAGAACTGGAGCACCAGAAACACATGTTGAAAAAGCTGCAATCAAAAAGCCAAGCTTTAATCATCAGGGGGAACGAAGGTTATGACTTTGGGAGCTGGATGACAGGACTAAGATTTTGCAATCAAATTCTTGAAAATTACGACCAAATCATCCTTAGCAATGACAGCCTGTGGGGACCAATCACTCCTCTAAAGCAGCTTTTCAATCGCATTGATGCCAGCAACGCAGATATCATTGGCCTCACAGATGATCTGATGTACGACTATCATCTGCAATCTTCATTCCTGGTTTTTCGCAAAACTGCCTTTAATCATGACGCCTTTAAAAACTTCTGGTCATCCATCCGAACCTGGAACCAGAAACGTGATCTTGTCAAACAACATGAGGTGGGATTATCAAGAACAATGATCAATGCTGGGATGACACTGGAAAGCCTTTATACCAACCAGTCGAATGGAAACAGCCTTCATTTCTTTTGGAAAGAATTGATCACAGAACAAGAATTTCCATTCATCAAAGTGAGCCTATTACAAGACAATCCCACTTCCCAAACTATTGACGGCTGGCTTGAGATTGTCAAAGCCAATAATCCAAGACTAGCTAAAATGATTAAGCATCAAGTGGAACAATTAAAACACGCTGAACGGAACGAAATACAATAGTTACGTCATTGCTTCTTCATTGCAGCCAGAATAAATCCACCAACAGCCCAACCAACAATCACGATACCGATCGAGGCCAAGAAGAACTGCCAACGCCAGTTCATATCTTCTGATGTTGCAAGTTGTGGCTTACTGAGCATCACAATGAATTTCGCCTGCCTTTGGCTTTCTCGACGGCTGTTATCAACGGCAAGCCGCGCTGCTTCTAAAGACGTGGTGGCAAATTCAACATCTGCCTTGAGTGATTCAGACTGGGACGTCAGTTTATTGAGATCTCGACCATTGGGACCGACCGCTTTTTGTCTCTCTTCGCGGATCTGACGCTCCAACTCCTGAACCTGGTCTGCAACGTAAGCGACTTCAGGCGAGGCCGGATCAACGTAGCGACGCTTCAATGTTGCCAACTCAACCTTTAAATCAACAAGATTGGATTCAAGTTGAGCAATAAAGGAAGACGTTGTTTGTTGCTCAACCTCAGGACTTAGTTGTCCATACTTATCCTGGAAATCCTGCAATTTTTGCTTGGCCTTTTGCAACTCAATTGTTGAAATTTCAAGTTCCTTCTGCGCGAAAGCCTGCTGATCAGCACTGATTGACTGGTTGACTTCATTGACAAATTTCTGGGCCTGCCTCAGGAGTGATTGGTTGAGTTCAAAGGCTTGCTGTGGCTGAAATCCATAAGTTTTCAACACAACGGAGCCACTGAGTGGTTGTGGTTGAACACTCACTTGCCTCCTGAAAAATTCGACTTGCTGACTTGGTGAACTCTTCGAAGGCAAACCTGCCCACAAATCAGGGCGCTCGGGAGCATAAATCGCTTCCAATAAATCAGGCTCTGGATAGAGCTTGTTTTTAACATCGGGCGAGGCCAGATAGACTTTGAGATATTGACCATCAAGCAGAGAATTAATAGCTTGTGGAACAGATGCACCAGCGCCCAAAATTGTATTAGCACTATTATTCATTGGCGTCGGCTGTTGAATCACAAACTGCGACACCGATGCATAACGACTTCGTCCAACACTGAAGGAATAGAAAGCTGCTAGTCCGATAAATCCAAGTACCACTGTTCTTGGAGAGAAAACTGCCTTGGTGATATGAG
>MDTB01212289.1_pt1 | contig 16315 bp, 14 predicted proteins | sample 811161 | NCBI WGS metagenome assembly MDTB01 (sample SAMN05326650, study PRJNA326480) | marine metagenome | isolation source: seawater | place: Mediterranean Sea | collected 2009 | reverse complement strand
TCAATTCAAACCCACAGTGGTATTAAAAAAGGTGATGAAATATCAACGAAAAAGACTAATAAAATAATAAAGGCTTTATATAAAACCAATAATTTTATTAATGTTACCGTTAATTTTGATCAAAAATCCGGGCTTATGGTAATCACAGTAGAAGAGCGACCAACCATCAAAAGTATTAAGGTAGATGGTAACGGCCTGATACCCAAAGATACCATGAAGGATATTTTAACAAAATATGGCTTAGAGCACGGCAAAGTTTACGATCCTGTAAAACTTAAAGAGATAGTTTATGGTATTAGAACGCAGTATCAGTTAAGGGGCTACCAAGATATAGAAATTGAAGAAAAAATAGAGGATGTAGGAAAAAACCAGGTATCTATAAAAATCAATGTTAAACAACAGCAGCAATACCAAGTTCGCTGGGTTAAGATAGATGGCGTATATGCATTTAAACAAAGCGAAATATTAGAAAAGATGCAATTAAATACTCCTTCAATTTATGCAATGTTCTTTGGCGGTAACTACTATTCTGAAACTGCAATGGATATGGCAAAACAAAACCTAAAAGAATTATATGATGATCATGGTTATTTACAAATGAGTGTAAAATACATTCGGCCAACCCGTACAGATAAAGTGAGTAAAAGTGTCGATATTGAAATTGCCATAGCTGAGGGTCCTCGCTACGAAATAAGTGGTATTCAAATAAAAGCCGATAAGAAAGTACAATCCTTACACTACAGCAAAATAGAAGAGTTAAATAAGCAGATAAAAAACAACAAAGCAATAGCATTCTCAAGAAAACAAGTTCGCTTATGGATTCAGCATATACAAGATGTACTGGAGAAAAATGGTTACGGAGTACAATCTATTGAACCTAAACTAGACGTAGATGAAAAGCAGCACAAAATTAATCTTACCCTTGAAGTTGAAAAAGGCAAGCCAACTCTGGTAAGGCGAATCACATTTAAAGGTAATACCACTACACTAGATAGAGTATTAAGAAGAGAAATGCTAGTAACAGAAGGCGAAGTACTAACACGCTACGAACTCCAAGAAAGTCAAAGAAGAATTGCTAATCTTGGCTATATGAAAAATGTGCATTACGAGATTGTTCCTGTAGATAAGCAAACAGTAGACGTTATTGTTTTTGTAGAAGAGGAGCATATGGCAAAGTTTGTAGCTGAGCTAAGCACAACAGACCAAGAGCGTGTTATTGGCACTTTATCATTTGAGCATGCCAATGTATTTGGTACAGGTAACTCAGTTGAGCTAAAGGCATCAAAAGCATACAAAGGAGCTACTACATTCAGTCTAGGAGGGCACATTCCATTTATTACTGAGTCAGGGCTAGGCATGGGTTATAAACTAAGCTATGAAAGACAGAAGCCCAATCGTGATGCCACAGCAACAGATACCACAGCTGACTATGATAAAGCTGAAACATATAGCGGTATGCTGCTATTTAACTTCCCAATAAGCCACCATATGGGAGTTGATCTTAATCTAGCAGCGCAGAAACATGTTTTAGGCAAAGTCTCTAGTAGTCAAATGAGTAATAATACAACATTTATAAATAATCTTTTTATAGACTGGGGTGGGAAGGAGCAAAACGAATACTATGTCCAAACATTATTAAAATATTCAAGTCTTGACAGATACTATGCACCTAAATCAGGACATTACTATGAGCTTGGCACAAGTGTGGGTACTTTTGGAGGTTTACCATACTGGATATTAGAGTCTAGGTTAAGTTGGTATTTAAGTAATGAATTATTCGATATAGTACTTAATCCAAGATTACAAGTAAAAGCTGGTGGCAGCACTTCTGATAGTTTTAAAGATTACTATGTTGCACAAACAGGGTCATTAAGTGGCTTTAGCAGCCTACCACCACTCAAAAAATTCTATGGAGGCGGTATAGTACCTGTAAGAGGTATTCTTAATTTTGGTGAAAAAATAGCAATACAAAAATCAGTAACAGGCGGCACAATAACCTACTATGATGCTCTAGGAGGAGATTTACTAACAAGCGCAAGTATTAACTTAGTATTACCACAGCTAATTACTGAAATGGCACAAACATCACTATTTATTGATGGCGGTTATATATACGGTAAGAAAGACAGCTGGGATTTCAATAAGTGGGTTTATTCAACTGGCGTACAAATTGAGATACGCACACCTATTGCCCCGTTAGTTCTTATAGGGGCCATCCCGCTGAAAGTGGATAACACAGAGCCAGCCAAAGACATCTTCAAAAATTTCCAGTTTTCAATACAAGCAACAATCTATTAATATAGAGTGAGCAATATAGATAAATATATATATTTTGTCTTGAAATTAACAAGAAAACTTGATAGATTTAAAGCATTGATTATCAAAACCGAGAGGGAAAAATGTCCAAATTATTTTTAAATAGTCTAATCGCATGTGCTGCAATGTTTCCATTTTCATCAAGTTTTGCTGCTGATTTACGCGTAGCAATCATGGATGCTAGAGCACTTGTAGACGGTTCAAAACAAATGGTTAGCTTCAGAGAAGAGTTGACTAAAAAATTCACTGCCAAACGTGATGCAATCGTAAAAAAACAAGAAAGTCTAAAAGACGATATTAAAAAGTTCCAAGCGAATGAAAAAACTATGAAAAAAACAACAAGGACCGAGAAAGAAAAAGCACTAATGAAAAGACAGCAAGACCTTGCAGAGGAAGAGCGTACATTTCAAGCAGCCCTTTACGAAGAGCAAAATAATGGCATGCAAGCTATCATGGCTAAAGTAAAGAAGGCCACTGAAAAAGTTGCTAAGAAGAAAGGCTACTCAATGGTTTTACCAAAGTCAGATGCACTTTATGTTAGCGACAATGTCAATGATGCAACAGAAGAAATCGAAAGAGCTTTAAAAGATTTGGACTAAATTGGCCGAATGTTAGGGGGGTGTATGCACCCCCTTTTTTTATATGAGTATATAAGTGATGAAATCAAACGCAAAAGAAATTGCTAGCTTATTAGAAGTTGATCTAAAGCACGGTAATGATATTGTTATAGATAATTTAGCTGCGCTTGGGCAAGCGAACAGTAGCTCATTATGTTTTTATGACGGTAGTAATACAGCAGAATGCTTACAGCATACAAAAGCAAGTGCTGTTATATGTAACAAATCTGCAGCAAAAAATTATAGTGGCAATGCACAACTCATAATACATACTAATCCTAAGTACGCCTTTGCCAAGGTCTTGCAATATTTTTATCCAAGAAAGCAGGCTGTTGCAAGACAGCATCCAAGTGCTGTAGTGAGCAATAATGCCAATATACATCCGACAGCTGAAATAGCTGCCCATGTTGTAATAGGTGACAATGTCACCATAGCCGAGCATGCTATAATTGAGGCTGGATGCGTATTAAATAATAATATTTCTATCGGTGCATACACCCACCTATACCCACGAGTAGTAGTGTATCCAGGTACTAAAATTGCCAATAGGTGTATTATACATAGCGGAGCTGTATTAGGTTCAGACGGTTTTGGCTTAGCAAGGTATGAGGCAGGATGGGAAAAGCTAAATCATATTGGTGGCTTAATTATAGAAGATGATGTTGAAGTTGGAGCAGGAACCTGTATAGATAGAGGCATGCTGGCTAATACACATATTGAAGCTGGTGTGAAATTAGATAATTTGATTCAAATTGCACATAATACCAGAATAGGTAAACGTAGTGCTATCGCGGGGTGTAGCGCAATCGCAGGTAGTACAACTATAGGTCAAGACTGTATGATAGGTGGCTGTGCTAAAATCACTGGGCATATAGAAATAACCGATGGCACAATATTACTAGGTGCAGCACATGTAAGCAAAAGCATCACCAGTAGAGGGATATTCTCATCACCCAATATACTACTAACAAGAATACAAGCCCATAGATTAGTAAATATATGGTCACAGTTACCAAAAATATGGCAGTCCATGAAAAAAGCGTTAGGCATATGTACGATATAGAGCAAATACTAGAATTATTACCGCATCGCTATCCATTTGTTATGCTGGATAGGATCTTAGCTGTTGAGTCAGGTATCAAGATACATGGCATAAAAAATCTTAGTTACCAAGAGCCATGCTTCCAAGGCCACATACCCCAAAAGCCTATCTTCCCTGGGGTCTATATGATAGAGGCACTAGCACAAATAGCTGGGATTCTACTGATGCTATCCGAGCCAATCAATAAAGATAAAATGTTTGTATTAGCAAAAGTAGAAAAAGCTAAATTTAAAAAATTTCTTATACCCGGTGATCAACTGCAATTACACGCAGAATTTATACGATCTAAACAAGGTCTATACCACTTTAAGGGGCATATAGAAGTTGATAACAAGATTGCTATGCAAGCAGAGTTTTGGTTAGCAGAGGGTTAGGTTATGACTAAAATTGGTCATGGGGCGTTTGTACATCCTAAAGCAGAGCTAGATGATACAGTAGTAGTCGAGCCATATGCGCATATCGAAGAAGGTGTGGTTATTGCCGCGCATTCTAAAATAGGCCGTTTTGCCAGTATACATAAAAATACCAGCATTGGTTGTAATAACGTAGTGCATGCCTTCAGCTGTTTAGGAACACCTCCACAGATTGCAAACTACGATAAAAACTATCCAGGAAAGCTGGTTATTGCCAATAATAATGTTATTCATCAGTATGTTACAATATCTCATGGTACACATAATACAGATGATGGCACTACTAGAGTTGGGAGCAATAATACCGTCATGGCTAATGCGCATATTGGGCACGATTGTAATCTTGCAGATGAGATTGTATTAGTTAATCAAGCAACATTAGCAGGGCATGTAGAAGTAGGTAGTCATGCTATCATAGGAGCATTCTGTGCAGTACACCAATTTTGTCGTATTGGTGAGTCTGCGATGTTAACCGCAGCAGCGATGATAAATAAAGATATAATGCCTTATATTATGGTTGCTAGAAATCCAAGCAAAGTATTTGGTATCAATAAGGTTGGCTTACAAAGAAGGCAGTTTACTAAAGAAGATATAAGTTTAATACAGCAGGCATATCGTGTGATATTTCGTGGTATAAGCCTCACAGATAATATTTTAACTGAGCTTAGTACGCTAACAGCCAGTAGTGAGCACATAAAAATAATGAAGACATTTATAGAGACTAGTAAAAGGGGTATTCTAAGAAAGTAGTTCAGCCACCATTACACAAAATAGACTTATCAGGCTGCTGAGTAATATCTATCTGGTAGCTGTGATTATCAATAACTTTATGGCGTGCTAAATCCATTTGACAATTCTTATGCGATGGAGCGGATTGTGAGTTAAGCTCTATACTTAGCCCAGTAAGGTTGGTCCTACGATCTAATAAATCAGAGTCAAATAAACAATCAACAGGGGCGCCATGCTGCAATGATTTCTTAAATATTCTTTGGATTGTGGGTAAGAACCTAGGTCTTATAGTAATAATTTCATGTACATCTAAGGTATTATTCTCAGCGCTACCCGTTGCATTATGATAACGCAGTGATACGCGTAAGCAAGATTTATAATGTTCAGGACAGGGTGTACCTGCTGGATAGCAGTTATCCTCATCAGCAAAACTACTAGGCGTAAATATAAACAGCAAGCTAAATAGAAATATTAAGTACACAGTGATCTACCCCAAATCAAGCATAAGAATTATGGCAATATATAAAACTAGACTAGAAGCGCAAATAAACATGCCCCATAAACAATCAGTTAACAGTAACCATAAGTTCCAGTCTTGCACTACAGCAAAATTTGTACCGCTATAAACACCATATACTACAAGGCCATAAAGGCCGCCGTAATATAGAGCATCCAGCAGCCAATTATCTTTTTTTACCAGTGGTAATGCCAAACATACTAGGCCGCCAAGTAGTAGTAAGTAAACAAAGACAGCAACTGCAGGAATAAGTGGATTTTGAAAGTCTGATAGACTGGTGTGTAAAATACTCTTATAGGTATCTAGTACAAAGAAAGAAATCCACAGGCCATCAGCAATTAGAAAATAAAAACTTACCAGTAGTAGTGCAAGCCAAGATATTGGAAAACTAGGATGCATAATTACTTACTTTCAGACTTACTTTTATCAGTTATATGATTAAACATTTTCATTATATCCATAGGTACAGGGAAAATCACTGTAGAGCTTTTGGTGCTAGTTATATCACTTACTGTTTGCAGGTAGCGAAGCTGTATAGCAGAGGGCTGTGCAGATAAAGTTGCTGCTGCTTCTGTTAACTTGACAGCTGCTTGGTGTTCACCTTCAGCATGAATGATTTTAGCTCGTCTATCTCTTTCTGCCTCAGCTTGCTTAGCCATAGCTCTGACCATACTTTCGTCAAGATCAACATCTTTTATTTCAACTGTATTTACTTTAATACCCCAGCTATCTGTCTGTTCATCAAGTATTTTCTGAATTTCATGGTTAAGCTTATCTCTATCAGAAAGTATTTGATCCAGCTCATGCTGTCCAAGAACAGATCGAAGCGTGGTTTGTGCTAGTTGGCTAGTAGCCGAGAAATAATCTTCAACTTGAATTATAGCATGACGAGGATCCATTACTTTAAAATAAATAACAGCATTAACACGGGTAGTGACGTTATCAGCAGTAATAATATCCTGTGTTGGTACGTCCATAACAACCGTTCTTAGATCAACACGTACCATGACCTGTAAGCCTGGGATAATTAAAATCATTCCAGGACCTTTAACTCGCCAGAACCTACCAAGAGTGAAGACAACACCGCGCTCGTACTCTTTTAAGATACGCACAAAAGATAGCAGTAGTATCAGGAAGCCAAATAATGAAAAAATAAAAAAGAAGGCTATCATAGTATTAATCCTTACTTAGGTGGATGAATAGAATCATCAGGTTTAACAAAAAGCTTATTTCCACTAACATCGTAGACGACCAGCCGTTGGCCTTTAACAACGGGTGCCTGAGTTGAGGCTCGGTAAATAACGCCTTGGCATCGTACTGAGCCATCATCTAAAAAGTCTTCAACTGGCACACAAGTTTTACCAATAAGGCCAGTGGCCCCAGTAATACTTGGAGCACGAAGTGCTCTAAAAGTCATGCGTATAATATAGAGGAAAAATACCAAATTAAATAGTGTTACGCTGCTTACAAGCATGGGGTTAACTTGAAACAATACGCTATTAGTATCAATAAGAAATAAAGAGCCGAAGACAAATGATATCAGGCCACCAATACCAAAAATACCATAACTTGGAGTAAGCGCTTCAAATAGCAAGAAAACCAGCCCAAGAAGTATAAGCGCTAATCCAGCAATATTTACAGGTAGTAAATGCAGACCATAGCCAGCTAGTAATAAGCAAATACCACCTATAACACCAGGATAAAAAGAACCAGGGTTATAAAATTCTAGTAGTAAGCCATACAGTCCTAGAACCATAAATATATAGGTTACATTGGGATCGGTGATTATACTTAATATCTGATTTCTCCAATCCGGCATTTTATAATGAACAACAGCATTATTAGTTCTTATTAGGTAGGGTTTACCGTGAACGGTAACAACATTATCATTGATCTTTAACAGTAAGTCCTCAAGAGAAGGGCTAATATAGTCGATAACACCGTCCTTATACAGCTCCTGTGCAGTATAAGAAAGGCCTTGTCTAACCATGGCAACACCAATTTCAATATTACGGCCTCTATGTTCAGCCAAAGAGCGCATAAGTGCTGAGAGATCTTCAATGACTTTAACCTGTGCTATAGGAGCGAGCTTAACAGTATCTTGCGTTACTTTTGTAGCCTCTTTATTACCAGCGTTATCTACTATCTTACCAGTTTCTCCAGCAATAGGTATTGGGGTGGCTGCACCCATATTAGTACCAGGTGCCATAGCAGCTACGTGCGATGCAAAAACCAAAAAAGCCCCTGCACTAGTAGCTTGGGCACCACTTGGCGATACGTATACAACCACAGGCACATCAGAAGACATTATCATCTCAGCCATACCGCGCATACTGGTAACTAATCCACCAGGGGTATTCAAACGCATTATAACTACATTAGCGCCATCCAGACTGGCCACAGATAACTGCTGCTGTAAATAGCTATAGCTAGCCGGTCCTATTGGGCCGCTAACATCAATAACATGAACACTGGACGGTTGCTGGGCAATTAATGGACAGCTTACAAAGCATGCAACAGTGAAAAAAGCCGAAAGCAAAAACGTAATAGCAGTATTTCTCAAATCAAAACCATTATTAAAAATATACTTATTTACCATAGCGCTAACTGAGCAAAAACACAAGGAAAAAACAGAGTTGACAGCACAGAAGTTATCTTAATATGCTGGGATTGATTTGCAGTTGATTACACAGTGATATATAGTAAATTAAGAAAAGGTTATGCTGTCAGCCACTGAAAAGTGCTATGGCTTTAACTTAATCACCTGAATCACTGAATAAGGAATGATTAAAGGCATGCACGCAGCATCAACAAGAGATAACAGCGATTTAAACGTAGGCATTGATGAAGTAGGGCGAGGCTGTATTGCCGGTCCTGTCGTAGCGGCGGCGATAATGATACCAAAACACATTTTAGCCAAGATAGCTGTAGCCGACTCAAAAAAGTTATCAGCCATTAAGAGAGAGCAGCTTGCTGCAGAGTTATTAGCTTCAGCAACATCTTGGGGTATAGGTGTTATTGGAGTGAAGATAATAGATGATATTAATATCTTACAAGCGACAATGCATGCTATGCAAACAGCTGTGCAGAGCTGTTGGCTTAAACCAGATTATGCCTGGGTTGATGGTAGGGATGTGCCTAAATTAACTATACCGGCAAAAGCAATCATAGGCGGCGATAGCCAAGTACCGCTCATATCTGCAGCAGGTATAATTGCAAAAGTGTATAGAGATAGTTTAATGCAGGTATATGCTAAGCAGTTTCCACACTATGGTTTTGCTAAGCACAAAGGCTACGGCACTAAGCTGCACCTAGAGATGCTACAGCAACATGGTGTATGTTCTATACACAGAAAAAGTTTTGCGCCAGTCAGTCTGGTCCATAGGCAAAATGTTAATAAGGCATGCGCTACATCAATGTAGCTTGTAGGTAGACTTAACCCATGCTATGATTTAAAGAAAGAGAGCAAAAAAATAGCCTATGAGTAATCCAACCTTTGTTCATCTACAAGTACATAGTCAGTTTAGTATCACCTCAAGTATTTTATCCATAGAGCAGATAATTGAGTTGGCCAAACAAGATCAAGCAGTTGCTGTTGGGATAACAGATATACATAATATTTTTGGTTTGGTAAAGCTGTATCAAGGTGCAATAAAAGCTAAAATAAAACCCTTTATTGGTGTTCAGGTTAGGATCTGGGATGAGGCAACTGCAAGCAGCTATCAGTTATTGCTATATTGTAAAAATATAACAGGCTACAAAAATATATGCTATTTATTAACGCAAGCATATAAAGAGGGCCAAAGGCATGGGCAGCCATATATACACAAGTCATGGCTAAATAAAGACATATGTGATGGGCTATTAGCTATAGAGCCGGGAGTCGAAGGTTTTTTAGCAACTAGCGAAGAAAAAAATATCAATAGTATACAGTATTGGTTAGAGTTGTTCCCAAGCAGTTATTATTTCGGAATAACACGTGTTGGTCATGACAACGAGTATCAGTATGAGCAAGTCCTACAGCTTTTATGTAAAGATCAGCCACTACCAATAGTAGCGCTTAATGGTGTATGTTTTAAGCAAGAAGAAGACTATCAGGCACACGAAGTAAGGGTCGCCATACAGCAGGGGCAAGTACTTACAGCAAGAGAAAACAGTGAGCACACGCCTAAACAATTTTGGCGTACACAACAGCAGATGTGTGACTTGTTTGCCGATATGCCACAAGCCTTAGCAAACTCAGTAGAGATAACCAAAAGACTAAATGTCATGTTGGAACTATCAAAAGTGTATCTACCAGACTACCCAACAAAAAATACCCAGACATTGATTCAGCTGTTAATAGAGCAAAGCCTTGAAGGTATATCCTTAAGAATACAGCAACAAGTTGTTCTAACAAGCGATACGCTTAGTAGTATAGAGCAAGGCATACAAGTAGAAGAAGTTGATAAGTCATCATCAGATACTAATACAGAGTACAATGTATATGATTATAAACAAAGATTAGCCATAGAATTAAGTATTATTCAGAAGATGGGGTATGCAGGCTACTTTTTAATAGTTGCTGATTTTATTCAGTGGGCAAAGCAGCAAGATATTCCTGTCGGCCCAGGGAGAGGTTCAGGGGCAGGTTCTCTTGTGGCTTATGCATTAGGAATTACTGATATTGATCCTTTGCCACATGGCTTGCTATTCGAGCGATTTTTAAATCCAGAAAGGGTATCAATGCCTGACTTTGATATTGATTTCTGCATGGTAGGAAGAGATAGGGTTATTGATTATGTTGCAAGGCGCTATGGTAAAAATTGCGTTGCACAAATTATTACCTATGGAACAATGGCAGCTAAAGCTGCTGTTAGAGATGTTGGCAGAGCCATGGCCCTGCCTTATGGTTTTGTCGACAAAATAGCAAAGATGATACCTAATGACCTAGGTATTACACTTGAGCAGGCATTAATACAAGCGCCAGATCTTAGTAGTAAATATCAAGAAGATGAAGAGGTAACTGCGTTGATGGACATGGCTTTAAAGCTGGAAGGTTGTGTCAGAAATGTAGGGCGCCATGCTGGAGGAGTAGTGATTGCTCCAGGACAGTTGATTGACTTTTGTCCACTATATCAAGAGATGGATAGTACGCATCAGGTTACCCAGTTTGATATGGGCGATGTTGAAAAGGCAGGGCTGGTAAAGTTTGACTTCCTAGGCTTAAGAACATTAACTATTATTGCGCACGCCGCAACAAGCATTAGACAGGCAGGAGTTGCAAAAAACTTTGATATTAACCAGATAAAGTTAGATGATATAAAGACATTTCAGTTACTAAAAACGGGCTATACAACAGCTGTATTTCAGCTTGAATCAAAAGGGTTTCAAGAGTTGATTGTAAGGCTGCAACCAGATTGTTTTGCAGATATCGTAGCTTTAGTAGCCCTGTATCGTCCGGGTCCATTACAAACAGGTATGGTAGATGACTTTATTGATAGAAAGCATGGTAAGCAAAAAGTAAGTTATTTACACAGTAGTATGGAGAGTATTCTACAAGAGACCTATGGTGTTATTGTGTATCAAGAGCAGGTAATGCAAATAGCTCAGGCCATGGCGGGCTACAGTCTTGGCGGCGCAGATTTACTCAGGCGTGCTATGGGTAAGAAAAAGCCAGAAGAAATGGCAAAGCAGCGAAGTATATTTGTAAAAGGCAGTATCGAGAATGACGTGAAAGAGGAGCTTGCAGGTCAGGTTTTTGATCTTATGGAAAAGTTTGCAGGCTATGGTTTTAATAAGTCGCATTCGGTTGCATATGCGTTGATTGCCTATCAAACAGCATTTTTAAAAGCGCATTACATAGATTACTTTATGGCGGCAGTACTAACTTCAGATATGGATAATACTGATAAAGTAGTCCATTATTGCAAAGATTGTGAAGATAGAGGTTTAACTATATTGCCGCCAGACGTACATGCGAGCCATGCAATATTTATAGTTGAAGCACCTAAGAAAATACGTTTTGCATTAGGGGCAATTAAGGGGGTAGGTGAAGGTCTAGCTGAGAGAATAGTCGAAGATAGAATTGCTAATGGCAATTTTGAGCATATGCTAGCTATGACGGTACGTTTAGATAAAGCAAAACTAAATCGCAAGGTGCTAGAAGCGTTAATCTATAGTGGAGCACTAGATGATTTGGCGGCATCAAGAAATATTCTACTAGCATCAATTGAAACAGTATTAGCGCAAAAGGATCAATATTGTCATAACCAGCAGATAGGCCAGACTGATTTATTTGGTAGTGCTAATAACGGTATGCCAGACTGTCAATATGCGCAACCCATCCCAGGATGGCGTATACAGGAGCAGTTAGCTGCTGAAAAAGAAGTGTTAGGAAGGTATTTTTCTGGGCATCCATTAGACCCCTACCAGCATGAGTTAAAACAGCTTGGCCTAAGCTCAATTGCTAGTCTGAATCCTAAAGCTAAGCGTGTAGTATCTATCGCAGGTTTTGTGCTAAAGCAGAAGCGGATGAGTACTAAAGCAGGTCGATTATTTATGATTATTGAGCTGATGGATAAATCAGGAAGTATTGAGGTTGCTTGTTTTGATGACAAAATGCAGCAAGCACAATTAGCTATAGAAGGGCATAGTGTGGTTGTATTGACAGGACAAGTGCAGGTAGGTAGAAGCAGTACAGAAATACGATTTTCACTAAGTAATATTATTAGTTTGGCACAAATGCGCCTTGAGCGGATACCAAGAGTAGATATCCATTTAGAAAAAAACCAATGTACACAAAAAATAACAGAAGATTTATACAGTACATTACATTTAAGGAATGGGGATAGTAAAGTGCATGTGCATTATCGTAATGCAACGCAGCAGTGGGTGTTAGCATTGTCATCGGCTTTTAATGTTAATATAGACGAACAGCTTTTAGCTGACTTAGCAGAAATAGTTGGGGTATCTGAAGTGAGGCTATCCTATAAACAATAATTATGCTTAGAATACTAGTACTCTAGTGTAAGAATTTTTGGATACAATGGCTCAATTTTTCTGAGCACAAGCGTAATAACAAAGCTCAAGGCAAAAGAGGCTAGTAGTAAATATAGAGTATAGCTATAATCGGTTAGACTATTATTGGTAGTAGCTAGGGTGATGCCATAAAGTGGGGTAATTAGTGCAGTAATAAGTTGGAAAATATAAGAATAAACAGCTGAGATGGTGCCTGTATGTTTGCTTTCAAATAAATTGGCTAAATAGGTTGCAGTATAAGCTACGTTAGCGCCAAGTAATGTGGATACACCAAAGAGAATAGCTGTGACCAGCCAGAAGTTAATGGCTATTTGAGGCAGTTGTATTAGCAGAATAAGTAATAGTAGGCTGCCACAAAACTGTATGCTCATCCAGCTTAGTGGCGAGAAGAAATAATGATAAGCCTTACCCAGGACAATGCCAGCAACGCCATAAATAACTAAGCACCCACTTGTAATAACTGCAGCTTCAACAGGCGAAACTAGAGTGCTCAAAAAAGGTATTGCCCATAAGGGTAGGAAAACGTAATTAAAAATAGCTGAGATGGTATGTGATAGTATAACAGGAATAACAATAAAGTTTTGCATTACTAGTATTTGATTTTTAAAGTCACTTAGTAGGCTGCTTGTTGTATCAAGCTTGGTCTTAGGGCTGTTTATTGAGCTACATGAAAGTAGGTATATGGTGGTAAGTATAGATAGTCCAAGGGCGAGCGTATTAGTATAAACAAGACCATAAGTATGGCAAGAGTAGACAATAATACCAATACATGCTGAGCCTAGTGCGCCAAAAAACATTAATAAACCGGCAAGATACGGTAGATCTCTTGGTTGGAAGTGAAGTTTAAGAGCGACCATGCCGGCAGGGTACCATATCGATAAACCAAAACCTATAATAAGCATACTAAAGGCAAACATGGTATAATTATAGCTAATACAAAATAGTAAAATACCAAAAATATTAATAATACTATATATGCTTGCAATATAACCGCAGCCGTAGCGATCAATAAGTGTGCCACCAAATACGCAGCCGATAAACTTACCGATAAATAAAAAAGCAGTTAGACCAGCGAGTGCTTGTGCATCAAGCCCATATATGCTGGTAAGTGCATCGGCAGTAGCGCCCAGGTATACATTCATAATGCCATGAAGAAAACTAAGGAGCATTAAGCTACCCGAGGCATGCAGTGCTAAGACGTTTGGCGGTGACTTACTGTGACGAATCATTGTAACTGTAAATACTCGAAAGCGTAATAGACACATAGTATTGGTTGGGAAGGTATTTGTCGATAACTTTCTTTAGTAGAAGGTATCGACATAATAAATCAGATGGATATAAGTTTTGAAAAAGGTAAGATTTAGGCAGCTTCAGCAATACTGACAAATACTCTATCTTTGCTCTTTTTAAAGACTACAGTGCCTTGTTTTAGGGCATATAAAGTATGATCTCTACCGATGCCAACATGGCTGCCAGCTTTAAACTTTGTGCCGCGCTGACGTAAAATTATAGTGCCGCCAAGTACTTTTTGGCCACCGAATCTTTTAACACCAAGTCGTTTGGATTCCGAATCGCGTCCGTTTTTGGTACTACCACCAGCTTTTTTATGTGCCATATCGTATCTCCGTTATGTTAAGCTTTATCAGCCTTAGATGTTTTCTTGGCTGCAGCTGGTTTTTTAGCCGCAGTTGTCTTCTTAGCAGCGCTAGGTTTTTTAGCCTTGCCAGTTACTATTTCAAGTATTTCAACGCGCGTGTAATTCTGTCTGTGTCCCATGCGAGTCATGTGATGCTTACGGCGCTTGAAATGAATAATACGTATTTTCTTATCACGATGATGCGCAACAACCTTAGCTGTGACTTTAACGTCAGAAACGAGTGGCTTGCCAAACTGAGCAACTTTGCCATCATGAAGGCATAGTACCTTGTCAAAAGTGACAGTCTCGCCGATATCAGCTTTGATCTGATCTACATCGACAACTTCACCAGGTCTAAAAATACTTTGTTTTCCGCTTTGCGCTACGACAGCATACATAATACTTCTCCAAATTTGGGCTTATTATACACCTAACAATATGCTTAGGCAAGAGTAAATGGCTATTAACTACAATAAAATGTTGCTTTTTTACAAGATAAGCTGGCCATATTTAAACCTAAGTTTAGAAAATCATATGGGTTCAGGTATTATTTTACTTTACATGAAGTTGCCAGGACATAGGTGATACACTATGCTTAGCAAGCCAGTCATTAGCCTTTGAAAAATGCTGGCAAGTTAAAAATCCACGATGTGCGGAAAGAGGCGATGGGTGGGGTGCTTTTAAAACCAGATGTTTTGTATTATGTACGAAAGCGGCTTTTTTTTGGGCATGCGCTCCCCAAAGTAAAAAAACAATAGGCCTATCTTGAGAGCAAATAATTTTTATAACCGCGTCAGTAAACTGTTCCCAGCCAAGTTTTGCATGAGACTGTGGTTGGCCTTTGGCCACACTCAAATAAGTGTTCAATAAAAAAGCTCCCTGTTGGGCCCATAAATCAAGACAGCCATGAGGTGGTGGGCTTATTTTAAGATCAGCTTCAAGGGCGCGAAAAATATTTTTTAGCGACGGTGGCGCTAAGATTCCTTTGGTTACAGAAAAGCATAAGCCATGTGCTTGCCCTGGGCCGTGGTAGGGATCTTGACCTAAAATAACAACTTTGATATTAGCCAAAGGGGTAAAACGGAAAGCATTAAAAATATCAGCTTTAGCTGGATAAATAGTTTCACCGTCAAGGCGTTTTTTTTCTAAAGCAGCAAGAATACTTTTAAAATAGGGTTTTTCTTTTTCTTCAGCAAGCGCTGATGACCAGGTATTAGTACAAGTGTTAAGCAATGTATTTCTCCTTCAAAGCTATTATCATTTCCCGCTGAGTCGATTCTTAGCAAGAAAAGACGTAAATAAGTTTGGTGACATTATATTTTATTTGCCTCATGCATACCATTCTCTATGCTGAATATGTTGTAAAATAATGATTTTAAATGATTAAATGTTTGCATAGATGGTGTATTTGTGTATAATCTAGAAAAAATTGAGATTACTATGTTAAAAAAACTATTAGAAGAAAAGTCTTCAGCAGCCTATGTTGTAGATGCTAGAAACACAAACACGACCGCTAAGTCTATAAATGCTGAACACAATAGCTTTTCTATGCAGTCTCTTGAAGAAGGCATGCAATTCATAGTTGGCTCAGTAACAGATTACGTAGAGAAAAAATCACCGATAGTTGAACTTAGTCATCTATATAGGGAGAAAGAAGCAATACGAGCAGTAGAGACAGATGACGAATCAATACATAGTGATGATGAGGAGATCGTAGGATTCAACCAAAGGGCATTCAATGATGACGAAGAAATGTCTTTTGATCTAGTATTTGAATCAAGGCTACCCTACACTCCAACACAGCTAGAAGAATTTGCTAAATATAAAAATAGGCCCCTATCTTCAAGTACGCTAAGTCCTCGTACCGATTCATGTGCTAGTCATAGTCAATCTCCAGGGTTTTTCAATACACCACAGTCTATGGAGATAATATCCCCCTCTTGCAGTGGGGTGTTATTTGGGATG